>Ga0180433_10004462_pt1 | contig 19653 bp, 17 predicted proteins | sample SS_ome_8_FD_132980 | JGI IMG/M metagenome (GOLD analysis project Ga0180433, IMG submission 132980) | Hypersaline lake sediment archaeal communities from the Salton Sea, California, USA - SS_1_D_1 metaG | ecosystem: Environmental > Aquatic > Non-marine Saline and Alkaline > Hypersaline >... | reverse complement strand
TTTCCTGGCAGGTAGTTATATGGGAAAAGCAGATGTGCCTCATGAAATTGCAGTTGAAGGAAAGGAAGAGCCTGAATTACGATTAGAACCAAGTAATTCCTTCTTTCCTTTTGATTGTGGCTTCATGTATGAACTGCCATTGAATAATGGGTTGCATACTAAATTAAGTGTTGGTATTAAGAATGTTACCAATACTTATCAGGAAGATCTTGATAAAGGGCCGAATCGTGATCCGGCCTATGTTTACGGACCTGTTCGTCCCAGAACTGTTTATTTTGGATTGGAAACAGCATTTTAATAAACCGGGAACAGAACATTTAACAGAATGTTTTTATCCATAAAAAAAGCTGCCTGAAACTATTATTAAAAGTAAGTATTTTCCCAGACAGCTTTTTAAATATTTTGCTCACACAAAACAGCAATGATATGTAATTTACGCATCCTTATCATTTATTTGAATATTATACTCTATCTTTGCTGTTTTTGACAGCATAGCAGAAACAGAACAATATCTGTCCTGGGACAGATTTATTGCCTTTTCCAGTTTTGTCTTATCAAGATCCTGACCAAAAAATCTGTAATTCAATGTAATTTGTGTAAACACTTTTGGATGTTCATCAGCGTTTTCTGCTTCAATATCAATTTTAAAATCATACAGAGTGATACGCATTTTCTTTATAATTGAAAGTACATCCATGGCTGTACAGCTGCCAAGAGCGAGCAAAACAAGTTCCATAGGTTTTGTGCCGCCTTCATTACCGTCTAATCGTCTGAGAGTATCAATCGGAACCCAGTGTCCGGAGTCTGCTTTTCCTATAAAAGTAAGTCCTTCTATGGATTTAATGTATGCTTTCATACTATCTCCGTCATTTTTCTTTTGTTTCTATCTCGAGCAGTTTTATAATATCATTTTCAAATACATCTTTTGGTCTGAGACCAATGTATTTATTGACAATATTTCCTTTCTGGTCAATTAAAAATGCAGTAGGTATAGAACGAATTTGGCCAAAAGAATTAACAAGAGAAGGATCAGCTATTGCCACCGGATAGTTAATGTTATATTCTTCAGCAAATTCTTTTACCTTTTCTATACCTTGGCGTCCAAAAGCAAGTCCAATCATCACAAAACCGCTGTCGTTGTACTCTCTATATAGCTCTATAAAATCAGGGATGCCTTTTCTGCAGGGCGGACACCAGGTATCCCAGAAATCTATTATAACCACTTTACCTTTAAGGTCTGAGAGGGTTATTTCTTCACCTTTGATTGTGGTTACAGTAAAATCAGGTGCTTCATTATCATTATTCTCAGTTTCCTGATTAGTTTGCTGATTGACTTCTGTACTGTTTTTCATACTTAAGCCGGCAAATACAACCATAGAAACAGTCAGAATAATAAGTAAGATTATTATTTTTTTCATTGTAACTCCTTGTGTTTATGATTTTTTATTTAAAAGATACTGCTGGAAATCAAAGCTCCGATTAATGAAAAGTAAACTATACTAAGCCATGATTTGCTCATTAATGGACAGGTTCCTGTCTGACATCCGACATTTGTATACATAAAGTATCCAATTAATGCACCAACAGCTGCACCGATAATTGCTGCGATCATTTTTTTCCTTCCTTTTACTGATAATTTTTTCATATTCATTTTCCTGTTATTGATTACATGTTGCTGTCGATTTTCTTTTGAATCTCTTCTTTGGGAAGCACGCCGACTATACGGTCTTCAGGATTTCCGTTTTTAAACAATATTAAGGTTGGAATACCTGTAATTCCATAATTGGCAGCAACGGATGGATTTTCATCTGTGTTTAATTTTCCGATTTTTACCTTGCCGTCAAGATCTGCTGCAAGTTCATCAAGAATTGGTGCCATCATTTTACAAGGGCCGCACCAGGGAGCCCAGAAATCAACCAGTACCGGCTGTTCAGTATCGAGTACTTCCTGCTTGAAATTTTTCTCATTTAATGTGATTATAGTATCCATTATGACCTCCACTGTTAATTTGTTAGGATTAAATCTAAAATTTTTAAAACTTTTTCATTCACGATATGGTAACAAATTTTTTTACCCTTTCTTTTTGATTCTACTATACCAAGATGTCTCAGTATAGTAAGATTTTGAGAAATATTCGGCTGGCTTAACCCCAGGGTTTTCTCTATAGAGGTGACACAGGGTTCGCCTTTTGAAATTACATTAAGAATCTGCAGCCTTTTTTTGTTTGACAAGGCTTTCATTATATTAATAGCATTTTCGTATTTATCAGTTTTCATCTTTAATTTTCCACCTCTTGCTGTTTTTATCCCATAAATTTGCTGAACAATTCAAATATTTCCCGATAAGCCTGAATACGTAATTCATTTATTCGTATATTCAAATATCCGAATATCAATATACAAAATAATTTACTGGAATGCAAGTATTTTTTAAAAAAATTTAAATTAATTGAAAAATGTGGCTTGCTATAGATATATAAATAACGAATAAGTAGCTGATTTTATTATTTTAACAACATTACTTTCCTGGTTTTGGTAATATTTACAGTCTGCAGCTGGATTATATACACTCCGCTCGGGCATTGATTTCCGGTATCATCGTTACCATTCCAGTATACATGATAATTTCCTGCATTCTGCATATCATTATACAGATTTTTTACCTTTCTGCCCAGCATGTCCACAACGGTGAGCCTTACCCGGGTTTTTCCCGGCAGATGATAGCCGATATAGGTCTGAGGATTAAAAGGATTGGGATAGGCATTATCCAGTTTAATTTCCAAAGGCGGCTTATCTACGGTAATTGAAACAGGAGGATATGCAGTAATGTGTCCCTGAGTGCTTACATCAGAGAGACGGTAGTAATAGGTTGTGCCGGGAATGACATGTTCATCATTAAATTCATAATCAGTGCTGGAAGAGGTATTATCCTGTGCTCTTAATGCTTCATGAATTTCATAGGAGGCAATTATCTGATATGCTCTGTTTTTTTCTTTTCGTTCCAGAATAAATCCCTGATGATCTACTTCACTTTCAGTTCTCCAGGAAAGTACCACAGATACGTTTTCACAGGAAGCAGAAAACAGAAACAGCTGTACTGGCAGAGATCCGTCACTGTCAAACTGTTCATAGGCTCCCATATCTATATTTGTAGCGCTTTCCGGTAACGGGCGGGGACGGCTGTCTTTGTCTGTGTCGGGAATATGTGTATCTGTATTATCTACAGCTGTACCTGTACCAAAACAGGGGCTGCCGGAATTGAGTAGTAAATTACTGTTTGCATTCCTGAAAAGAGGATCACTGTTTATATTAAGGGAATCATTTTCAGTATATCCGTCATTATAAGTGTCACCAGTAGCTACTTTAATATTACTATAGATAACAGAAGGATTACAGGTTCCGCTGTTATACACCTGATCTGTACTTGTTCCCCATACAATACAGTTAATTAAATTAGGAGGTGAAATATTATAAATACCATTTCCGTTGGTTCCGGCTGTATTATTACTGAAAGTACAGTTATACAGTGACGGGTTGGAACCTGTTTCATTATACATGCCTCCGCCGTTCTGACTGGCGGAATTATTCAGAAAAATACAATTTATTATTGTCAGACTAGCACCATCATTGTATATACCGCCGCCGTCAGTTGCACTGTTATTTTTAATAATACAGTTTCTTATATTAGTTTGGGCATTCAAACTATAAATACCCGCACCTTTGTTGTACGGATCTGATCCGCTGGCATTACCAGCCGTTATGGTAAATCCGTCAATAGTAGTACCCTGAGTAGCATAATCACAGGTAACCACATGCCAGGTATTATCTATCAGGTTGGCAGGATCATCCTTATTGAGATCACCGCTGAGTATGGTTTCATTCACAGCTATATTTCTCTGGTCCAGGCTGGTTTCTGTACCATTAAAACCACCGTAAAGAGAAATATTGGGTGTTAAATTTAATTGAAATGTAGCAAAGCGGTTATTATCTGCTAGAGTGTCACCTTCGTCCGGATAGTATGTGCCTTCTGCAACCCATATTTCATCACCATTAGTAAGAACAGAATTATGTAATAAAGCATCCTGCAGATACTTATAAGCATCGACCCATGATGTGCCATCATCATTACCTGTAGCATCAATATCTACGTAAATAGTATCTTGTGCTTGAATGATAAACGGAGTAATCATAAGCATGAAAAAAATAATGATTGTTATTTTTTTATTACATACTGTTTTGGTTTTCATGTTATTTACTCCTTTTTCTACAATACATATAATGAATAAAATTCATCATAATAAATCCAGTTTAATAAATTATTGTTTTAATGTCAAGAGGCTACTTATACGGAATAGATACCCTCACTTAATGAATTTACATTATGATATTTATGCTATTAATTTAATGAAGCAAAAATCAAACCAGGATAAATAGGTGTATACAAAAGATATCATTTTGAAAATATATGTAGTTTTTGCAGGAAATTTTTTAATTCATGCAAAAAATATATATACTGAAAATGGGTGATATACAGATGTAGTGTTTCTGGACAGTGTTTAAAAATATGGAATGTTCTGCTCAGATCTCATGATGAGCAGCAATGGGCATGCGTCTTCCTGTACCAAAGGCCTTGGAGCTTATTTTTAATCCCGGCGGCGCCTGTCTTCTTTTATATTCATTTTTCTTTACAGATGTAATTACCCAGTTTGCAATTTCAGGATCAATCCCGGATTCAATAATTTGCTGGATGGATTTGCCTTCATGTAGATACTGTTTCAATACTGAATCCAGTATTTTATAAGGAGGCAGGGTGTCCTGATCTTTCTGGTTCGGTTTCAGTTCTGCAGATGGAGGAGAGGTTATGGTTTTTTCAGGAATAATTTCTCTATCTTGATTGATATAATCTGCAAGTCTGTATACATCGGTTTTCAGTACATCAGCCAGAACACTCAGACCACCGCTCATATCTCCATACAGGGTGCAGTACCCTACAGAGAGTTCACTTTTATTGCCTGTTGACAAGGTTAAGTAATTAAATTTATTGGAGAAAGCCATTAGCAGATTCCCCCTGATCCTGGCCTGGATATTTTCTTCAGTAACATCCTCAGAATAATTTTTAAAGAATTCCTTCAAAGAACTGATATATGATTCATATGTGTCAACAATGGATATGGTTCTGGTGTTAATACCCAGATTGGCTGCAAGTTTCAGAGCATTGTTGATACTCATCTGAGATGTATACTGTGAAGGCATTATCAGTCCAAGAACATTTTCTTTACCCAAAGCTCTTACTGCCAGAACAGCAGTAACTGCAGAATCAATACCTCCGGAAAGGCCAATAACTGATTGACTGAAACCGCATTTTTTCATATAGTCCCGGATTCCCAGAATCAGAGCGTTGTGTATTAATTCCGGAATACTTTCTGACGAAAAAGAAATGTTTCTTGAGGGTTTATTCAGATCAACAGTCTTGATTTCTTCTTTAAAGGAAGGAAGTATTTGAGTCAGCTCTCCCTTATTGTTAAACGCCATACTGGTTCCGTCAAAGATCAGTTCATCATTGCCTCCAATCTGATTAACCAGTATCAAAGGTTTTTTATATTTGCGTGACAGATGTGTGAACAGTTCGTATCTGATCTTTATTTTTTCAATGGTAAAAGGAGAAGCAGATATATTGATTATCAGTGAGGCTCCGATTAGGTCAAGTTGTTTTACAGGATTGACAGAATAGCGAGCATCAGGAAAGAGAGCAGGTTCATTCCAGGCATCTTCACAGATACAAATACCAATATTTTCTCCTTTATATTTAAAAATATTGAATTTACTACCGTTCTGAAAATAACGGGCTTCATCAAATACATCGTAAGTGGGGAGGAGAGATTTATGGTATTTAAACAGGATCCTGCTGTTTTTAATAATATATGCGGCATTATAGAGTTTGTTCCCTGCGGATTCGGGATATGGTTCAACACTTCCAATCAGTACTGCAATACTCGGGAATTTTGCTGAAAGTTTAACCAGAGTATTAATGGCATCCTGATTTTTCTGGATAAATTCATTCTGGATAAGAAGATCTCCGGGCGGATATCCGGAAATGAATAATTCTGGAAAGATTACCAGATCTGTATTTACATTTTTAACCTTTATCAGGGTATTATGTATTTTTTTGAGATTTCCGTTAAAATCACCAATTGTAGGATTTAATTGTGCTAATGTGATTTTCATTTTTATTACCTTTTATGTTAACATTTCAAATTGAACTATATTTTTTTCAGTGGCTAAAAACGCTCCACTAAATATCAAAAAGAAATCAAAAATTTTCTAAAATTAATCAAAAACACCATTATAATATTAATAATGGGAAAAAATTTATTATTTATCATACAACAATTTTATTATATAAGATATACATATGCATAAAAAATGTCAAGTTAAATAATTTTTTATAATAATATTAAAAATAGATAGTTATAAAAATTCTTTCTGCTAGGGAACCCTGAGATATGTAAGTAGGTAAATTTTGCCTATTATCGATTTTAGCATTATATGTGCACAATAATATAAAACATTATATTTATTACAGTAAAACAGATTAAAGTAATCTATAAGTAATGGTATACAGTTTGCTATAAATTATTTTAATATAGTTCTATAAAAGTATTGAGGGTATTTCATGAATAAAGTTACAACATCCAAGTATTTTATATTATTAACAGTTTCAGCAGTTATTATACTTTTATCCGGGCTTTTTAATCCGGTTTATTCTGATACCGAGATTACATTAAAATGGGATGAAAGCACAGGTGCAGTGATTGTCTCCTGGACCCCTAATTCCGAATCTGATCTAGCAGGATACAAAATTTATTATGGTATAGAATCATTATCTAAAATAATTGATGTTGGTAATACAACTTCTTATTCCATCGGAGATCTAATCGCCGGGCAAACGTATTATTTTGCAGTAACTGCGTATGATGATTCCAAGAATGAAAGTGAATTATCTACTACTGTTTCCTTTGAAGTCAAAGATACTGAAGGACCTGAAATCGTTACAGTATTTTGTATAAAGAGTGATTTAGTTGAAATTGAATTTAATGAGGAGCTGGATACTGTTTCTGCCAATATTGAAACGAATTATTCTATCAACAACGGAATTGTGGTGCAGTCTGCTGCGCTCCAATCCGACGGGAAAACAGTACAGTTAAAGACCCTTGAACACGGAATAGGAGAATATACTTTAACAGCTACTAACATCAAAGATGCCTCTGCGCTTTCCAATACCATTAGTCCTGATTATAATCAAAAGAATTATTCCTGGGAAGGAGAAGATGTTATCGCACCTTCTCTTACAGATCATGAAGTAATATCAGAAGATTATATTACTTTAAAATTCAGTGAGCCCCTGGCTGATTCAACCATAACTAATAAATTAAATTATACATTCAATCCATCTCTGAATATTTTATCTATAACCAGAAATGATTCATGCAATCTGATTACTCTGAATACTCAAGAACATATGTTGGGTGAATATTATACCCTGACTATAAGTAATCTCAGAGATATTTCAGGTAATATTATGAACTCAACCAATGTTGAATACCAGATGACATCCGGGGATACAATTGCTCCCAGAATTATTGCTGCCCGGATCCAGGAGAGCAGAAAAGAATTGATACTGGATTTCAGTGAGGCTCTTGAGCAGGTATCAGCAGAAAATATTGAGAATTATGTTATATCACCTTCCATAGATATAATTTCGGCCACATTAAATGCTTCCAAACAGTCTGTAACCCTTTCTACCAAAGAACATAATTCAGGTAAATATACTATTACTGCGTATAGTATCAGTGATATTGCAGTACCATCAAATACGCTAATTTCTGATGAATGCAGCTATGAGGTGATTTTTGATACCACCAGACCTTCACTTGATTCTCTGGTGGTTAAGAGTAAAGAAATACTGGAGTTACAGTTCAGTGAAAGACTTGATGAAGTTACAGCTCAGGATAAAGGCAATTATATAATAAATCCGCCGCTTGATATTTATGAAGCAACGCTGGATGTTACCCAGAAAAATGTTCGTCTTCTCACTCAGCCTCATTCAAGTGGAGACTATCAGTTGAGCCTTTCAGGTGTTATGGATATTGCCTCAAATACTATTAATCCTGCTATTGTAGAATACAGTTTTGAAGAACCGGACAGATCACCTCCGCAGCTTAATGAGGTGATTCTCCATGGTCTGGATATGCTGGAACTGGTATTTAATGAACCTCTGGAGCGTATTACTGCTGAGGATATTGCCAATTATTCTATAAATAATATTGTGGTAGAAGGCGCTTCATTAACCGGTGATTCCCTGAATCATGTGTACCTTACAACTTCTGATCACAGTCCCGGCGATAGTTATACAATTACAGTGAATAATGTCAATGATGATTCACCTTCACATAACACCATTGCAACAAATACTCAAATTGACTACATTTGTCCGTTACTAGACCAATCACCTCCCAGGTTGGTTTCAGTTGAATTACAGGGATTTACTTTTTTAATTTTAAAATTCAGTGAAGTACTTGAATCATCATCAGTGGCTGATACATCACATTTTACCATACAACCATCTATCAATGTAACGGATGTATCTCTTGACAATTATGGGAGGATTATTTATCTTACAACTGAGAATCATCAGATGGGTGTGGATTATACAGTTACTGTGCAGGGCATTACAGATATAGCAAAAAATGAGATAGGAACAGATAATCAACAGCAATACTCATGTGTTTCAACTGATAATCAGCCACCTGTGTTATTAAGAGCAGAAGCGTTAAGTGATGCTACTGTTGAGTTGAAGTTTAGTGAAGCACTGGATTTACATTCTGCTATGAATATATCAAATTATTCTATAGATAATAATATCAGCATAAAAAAAGTCAGAGCAAGTAATTCTCAGCAGTATGTCTATTTAACTACCTCGCAGCACCAGAACGGAACCTATACAGTAACTGTGCAAGATCTGATAGATCTTACGGGTAACAGAATGCAGGCTTCTGAACAAATGAATTATCAGTATGTTCCGGAAGATAACAGCCCTCCTAAAATAACCAGAGTTGAAGTAACAAATGAAAAAACTGTTGAGGTGATTTTTAGTGAACCTGTGGATCCAGAAACTGCTGAAAATATAAGCAATTATTTAATCGACAACGGTATTACTATTTTAAATGCTCAATTAGATGTACGCATGACCAGTATAATCTTACAGACCACTAAGCACAAAAGAGGAGATTATGTATTATCAGTAAAGAATATAACTGATGTACATGGTAACTTAATAGAATCCAATACTATAAAAAACTACACCTATGCTCCGGAAGATAATGAAGCTCCCTATATCGTATCAGCAAATCTGGACAATAGTCATAAATTGGTAATTTCTTTTAATGAAGATTTAGAATTAGCCACTGCCATGAATGATTCCAATTATGCCATAAATAAGAATATTTCTGTAAAAGGTGTACTGTCATTTATGTCCAACAAAGTAGTTCTTGAAACGTCTGAACATTCTCCTGGTACATATACATTAACAGTGAACGGAATAAGGGATGCATCGGAGAATAAGAATTTCATTCAAGCCTATAGTCAGAAAGAGTATACCTGGAGTCCCATTGATACAACTGCTCCTTCACTGTTGGCCGCTGATCTTAAAAATTTGTATTCTCTTGAGTTAAAATTCAGCGAATCCATAAGAGAAGAAGAGGCTACAGACATAAATAATTACATCATCACTCCTCCGGTGCAAATAGAGCAGGCTTTACTTACAAGCTCTTTTGATGTTGTGCATCTTATGACTAAAAAACATGAAAAAGGTAACTATACTATTCTGGTAAAAAATGTGTATGACCAGGCTTTTGATCCTAATATAATAGGCAAAAATAATTATAAAGTATATGCTTGTATTCCCCCTGATACAGCTGCTCCTCATTTATCTGCTCTTAATGTGAATACATCAATGAATGTTTCACTGATTTTTGATGAACCAGTGACCAGAAACACTGCTGAAAATATAAGTAATTATTCTATTACTCCTGATATTGATATTACAGGTGCTTATCTGCTGAGTTCCTTTAAAGAAGTCCGTCTGGAAACCTCACCTCATAAAGTAGGGACAAGATATTTAGTTGAGATACGAGAGATAGAAGACCGGTCGCCTTCTTCCAATAAACTGTCTGAGCCTATTCTGTATAACTATACATACAGTCAGCCTGATATAGAACCCCCGGAATTAAGCCTGGCAAAACTCAGGGAGATCAACCGTCTGGAATTGGTTTTTAGTGAACCTATTGAAAAGAAATCTGGGGAAACAAGAGAAAATTATAAAATCAAAGCAGTGGATCAGGGATATTACATTGATATTTATGATGCTAACCTGGATACTTCTACTTTTAAAAAAGTCTATCTTCAGACTTCTGATCATATGCCTGGTATAGAATATTCAGTATGTGCTGAAAATATAAAAGACCGAGCTTTTTCTCCTAATATAATTGATTCCGGAGAGTGGATAAACTATACTATGGGAACATCAAGCAGCACTACACCTTCCACTAATCCGGAGGTAGCCCGACTGGATGTGATATCTCAGCAAAGAATGAGGGTATTGTTTACTAAATCAATCAATAAAGAAACCGCAGAAGATTATACAAACTATTCTATTGATGGAAATATTACTGTAAAATCTGCAGAAGTCGATACGACCGGTCTGCGTGTTGATTTAGAAACAACAGAACATTCTATTGGCAGTCCGTATTCAGTGAATATAAGTAATATCTATGATGCTACTCCTGAACATAATGAATTAATAACAAAAGAACCGGTAAAATATATTATTGGTAACAATGGTGTTTCTATAAACAGTATAAATCAAAATGATTATCAGTTAAATATTACAGATATTGGAGAACAGGTATATATCGACAGAAGTTATACAATTGAACAGATGCCTCAATTTTTACAGGGTGCGATACAAATTAAAACCAGAAATAATGATAAGCAGGAGTCTGGCAATTCGTTTCTGAGTTTTGAAGTAAGAGGAGATGCTACTGTTTATCTTGCCTATGATAAAAGAATTTCCAAAAAACCTGAGTGGCTTAAAGAGTGGGAAATAACCGGTGATCAGATAATGAATTCAAGAAATGATTTATATCAAATTTATTCTAAAGAAGTTTCAACCAAAAGGTTTTCTGTCGGCGGTAATACAGGTTCTATGGATGATAATATGTATGTCATATTTGTTAAACCTCACTTTGCCAGAAAAAAAGTGCTCCATAGTTTGAATAAACCCTCATACAGTATTAACTATGTAACTGTTGGTGAACGATACTATATTGACAGGGATTATACAATGGCCTATATCCCTGATTCATTGAAAAATTTATTATGGATACAAACAGCAAATGATGATAAACAAGAAAGAGAGGATGATTTTCTTCAATTCAGTCTGAGATGTTCTTCTAATGTTTATATTGGGTTTGATGCCAATAATCCTTCTTTACCCAGGTGGCTTAATAATAGTAAATGGAATCGTTATGATGGACAGATAACAGATACACGTGGTTCACAATTTGATATCTATTTCACCAGGGAGGATTCAGGAAAAGTAGTAATCGGGGGGAATTGCGGCGGGCCGGATGATAATATGTATTTTGTCATAATAAAACCTTTTGAAGATATTGGCGGTGCAGAAGATTCCAGAGTTCCCGGTTATTTTACTCTTCGTCAGAATTATCCTAATCCTTTTAATCCGTCGACTGAAATACCCATTACTAAGATCGAATATTCTATTGAGAAGGGTAATAAGCAAAAAGATAATGTTACACTGAAAATATATAATATATTGGGACAATTAGTAAAGGATTTTAATTTATCCGCTAGGGATATGACAGTGGGGCATCATTCAGTAACCTGGGATGGAACGGATTTCAAAGGGAAACCTGTTGCAAGCGGTGTATATTTTTATACTATTCAGCAGGGTCACTATGCTACGACAGAGAAAATGTTATTATTACGATAAAGGCCTTTATTAATGGAGTTGATACTGATAGCGTTATTTGGATTGATCATAGGAAGTTTTCTTAATGTTGTTATCTATCGATTACCAAAGAATTTATCAATTGTTGGTCCGCGGTCGTACTGTGTTCACTGTAAGAAAAAAATAAATTTTTATGATAATATACCAATAATCAGCTATATTTTATTAAGGGGGAAATGCCGTAATTGTAAACAAAAGATATCCTGGAGATATCCATTCATAGAAGGCTTAACAGCATTGCTGCTGGTAGCCTTTTATATACGATATGGTTTCACTGAACAATGGATAATATCAAGTGTTTTAGCATTATTTCTTATTCCAATTAGTTTAATTGATATTGATGAGGGGATTATACCTAATAAGCTTGTATTCCCCTGTTTAATAATTGGCATTTTTCTTGTTTTAATGTTGCAATTTGAAACAATTTTGAATAGTTTATTAGGTGCAGTCGCAGGAGGAATTTTTTTCCTGATTTTGAGCGTAATAGGAAAATTTCTCTTTAAAAAGGAAAGTATTGGGTTGGGAGATGGAAAATTATTCATAACTGTTGGTTTCTATTTGGGTTTAGCAGGATTTTTACTGTCATTCTTTTTTATAGGGATATTATCAGGTTTATTTGTAATTATTGGACTTATAGCAAAAAAAATAAAATTCGGAGAAACAATACCATTTGGCCCGTTTATTGCATTATCAACTATAATAGTAAAACTTTTGTTCAATGGAGTTATTATAACTAATTCAATTTTAATGAGGTTATTTTAAGACTCATTGTAAAAGGATTGAAAAGATAGTGCAGGTATTAAGAGGGCTGGATGGATTTGAATGAAGTTAAATATTCTGAATATGAACATACGACTGATACAGTAATAGAGGAAAGAATTAATATTATTAAAAAAGAGATATTAATCGTGGATGATGATCCGCTTGTAATTAAGCTTCTTCAGACTCCATTACAAAAAGCAGGTTACAAGATTAAAGTTGCGGATCACGGACTAAAAGCACTGGATATGGTAAAAAAAGATCCTCCGGACCTTATTTTACTTGATATTCTAATGCCTATGCTGGATGGTTTTAAAGTAACCCGTTTATTAAAATTTGATAAAAGATTTAAAGATATTCCGATAATAGTACTTACTTCTCGAGCAACTGAAGATGAGAGAAAAAAAGGTGAACAAGTTGGGGCTGATGAATTTCTTTATAAACCGCTTCGACTCCAACAAGTTCTTAAAGTGGTGAAAAAATATTTAGATGGCTAAACAGCAAACGACAAAATCTCCCCAAAAACGAACCCCTTCTCGGGAAGATGATCGCAGTCTTGCCCGGGTTCTGGTTGAGAGAAAACATTTAACTCTTCAGCAAGCCAAAGGATTACTTGCCCGGCTTAAAAACGGGGAAAGTCATAATTCATTAGAAAATGTGCTTAAAGAAGAAGAAATTCTTTCTGAGGATATAATTTTAGAAGCAAAAGCATCTTTATGGAATGTTCCTTTTATTGATTTAAGAAATTATGAGATTGATCCTGAAGTTCTTGAACTTATACCAGGAGAAGTAGCAAAACGTTTCAGATTTTTCCCTTTGTTCCGTATTGATGAGACCTTATTGATAGCAATGTCTGATCCCAAAGATGTCAATGCCATTGATAAAGTAACCCAATTAACAAAATTGAATGTTTCACCTGCATTATCTTCCTCTGAAGCTGTAATTGAAGCAATTGAAAAATACTATGGAGAAGAAGTTGAAGTTGAGGATCATAATGTCAGTAATGATGATTTGCAGGATATACTTGAAGTTATAGAAGCACAAGAAGATCAGGACATTACCGGGGAACAAGAGCAAAGTGTTCAGGATTTAGAAAAACTCGCGGAAGAAGCACCTGTAGTTAAAATGACCAATATGGTATTAATTCAGGCTATAACCCAGGGTGCATCTGATATCCATATAAATCCAGAAGAAGATCAGTTACGTGTGCGCTATCGTATAGACGGTGTCTTACAGAATAGTCATAATCTTCCCAAAAATCTTCAGGAAGCATTGGTTTCAAGAATAAAAATATTATCCAATCTCGATATTGCCGAGCACAGAGTTCCTCAGGATGGACAAATGCATATAAAACTAAAAAACGGTAAAGAAGTGGATATGCGGGTTTCTACTTTACCTTCTGCTCATGGTGAGAATGTAGTATTACGTATTCTTGACAGAAGTGCTGCGTTAATGGATTTACAGAATCTCGGCTTTGAAGAAGATAATTATAGAAATATTGTCAGTTTATTAAGAAATGCCTATGGTATTATTCTGGTTACCGGGCCAACTGGTAGTGGAAAAAGTACTACACTTTATGCAGCATTAAATATACTTTCAACTATAGAAAAGAATGTCATTACGTTAGAAGATCCTATTGAATATAGACTTCCTTTGATTCGTCAGTCTCAGGTTCACCGCAAAGCAGGTATGACGTTTGCCAAAGGTTTAAGAGCTATACTTCGTCAGGATCCCGATATTGTTATGGTGGGAGAAATCAGAGATGCAGAAACTGCTAATATAGCAGTACAGGCTGCTCTCACCGGTCACTTGGTATTGTCCACTCTGCATACTAATGATGCTGCCAGTGCAGTGACTCGGCTTGAAGAAATGGGCATAGAACCTTTTCTCATTTCAACTGCTGTATTAGGCGTACAGGCTCAGCGGCTGGTCAGACGTATCTGTTCTAATTGTATAGAAGAATGTGAAAAACCTGAAGATGTGGAAATTCCAGAAGAAGTGGTTAAAAGTTTGGGAATAAATAAAGATGAAATGAAGTTTTTCAGGGGAAAAGGATGTAAGAAGTGCAGAAATACAGGTTATAAAGGCAGAATATCAATTGTGGAAGTTCTTCCTTTAACCAAAGCGATAAAATCTCAGGTTATCAAGGGCGGATCCACCCTTGATATTCAAACTACGGCAGAAGAAGAAGGTATGAGACCACTATTACACGACGGCTGGATCAAAGTACTGAAAGGAATTACAACAGTTGAAGAAGTCATAAGGGTAACAAATATTAAATAAAAGACTGGATAGGAGAGTAATAAACATATGCCTTCATTTGAATATAAAGCTTTAACTTCATCCGGCAAAGTTGTGGAAGAAATTGTTGAATCTCCTAACAGAGAACGAGTAGCGAAAGAAATTTTCCGTAAAGGGTACAAACCAGTATCAATTAAAGTGGTTAAAGAAGATAGTCAAAAAGCAGGAGGTGAACTTCAGCTTTTTAAGAAGAAGATTAAAGTCGATCAGATTGTACTTTTCACCAGACAGCTGGTTACTCTTTTACGCGCAGGTGTTCCTCTGCTTACTTCTCTCGAAGCTCTGGGTTCACAGTCAAATAATGAGATGAAAGAAGTACTTAACAAAGTATATGTTAGTGTGATGTCGGGGAAGAGTTTATCCCAGGCTCTTGCTGATCACCCCAAGGTATTCTCTAAACTCTATGTGAATTCTGTGTATGCTGGGGAGATGAGCGGTAACCTGGACGAAGTTCTGGATCGTCTGGTAACAGTTATTCAACATGATGCGGATACCAAGAAAAAAGTAAAGTCAGCTATAAAAATGCCATTGTTTGTAATTACATTTATGATATTAGCTATGTTTGTTCTTATGACTTCAGTAGTTCCAAAATTTGGTCAGATGTTTGAAACCATGGGTATGCAGCTTCCTTTTTTCACCAGAGTCCTTCTAGCTGTCAGTGGATTTTTTGTGAACTATGGTCTTTTCCTTTTAGGAGGTATTGTTATAGCAGTGGTAAGTTTTAGTTTTTATATTAAGACTGAACAAGGACGCTTAAAATGGGATGAATTTAAAATGAAAATACCCGTAGTCGGGGATTTAATTAATAAAAGTGTAATGACAAGGTTTACTAAAATGTTTGAGACCCTGAATAAAAGCGGTCTTCCTATTATTCAGACATTACAAACAGTATCTCAAGCAGTTGGCAATGCAGCAATTGAACTTTCTATTAAAAAAGTTGCTCTTGGCGTTGAGAAAGGTCAGGGAATATCAGGTTCTATGAAGAAGATCAATCTTTTTCCTCCTCTGGTTATGCGAATGATTTCTATTGGTGAACAGTCCGGTTCTCTGGATGAAATGTTATCAAGTGTTGCTGAACATTATGATCTGGAAGTGGAATATGCTATTAAATCATTGACTTCTTTGATCGAGCCAATATTGACAGTCTGTATCGGAGGAGCAGTAATGGTGCTGGCATTGGGAATATTTATGCCCATGTGGGGTATGGTGGGAGCTCTGTAATGATCTCTGTATTCCTGTGCAGCTTTTTTAATTATTATACAAAAAGGAGAACAAAACAGCTGATTCAGGATGAATTGAACAATAAAACCGAAAGGAGGTGAATAGTAAAAAAAAGAATAAGAGTAACACGAAATGTAACATTGTAAATAAAAAATTTTTAAATAAGGAGAAATAAAATGGCACGTATAAAAGAAAAGGGTTTTACCCTTATAGAATTAATTATTGTTATGATCATCATTGGTATTTTAACTGCAGTCGTTGTTCCAAGATTTCTGGATTTAAGTCAATCCGCAGAATCCGCCGCCTGTAAACAGAACCAGGCTTCCATAGAATCCGGTGCTAATATCGGATATGCAAGCTTTGCATTAGGAGGAGATGCAAAATATCCTGCTTCTATTACTGAAATGGTAGACAGTGGCTGGCTGAAAGAGACACCGGTTTGTCCTGGCGGTGGTTCATATACTTATACCGGCGGTTATGCTACAGCTGCTGATGCCGGTACGGTTAGCTGTAGTATTGCTGATCATAATTAATATTAATAATTTATTAAAAGGCTGATATAAAATAACCACAGAGCATCAGCGAGCTCTGTGGTTATTCAGCCGTGGTTACTACTTTTTTAACCAGTAAACCATATATATTTTTAATTTTGTTATTTCATGAAAATAAAAAGACAAAAAATTACACAGCAGAAAAGAATAAAGCTTTTTAGTGAGAGAGGCTTTACCTTTGTTGAAATAATTACAGTAATACTGGTCATATCTGTTATGACCGGTGCTGTCGGGATATCAGTTCAGAATGTGAATTCCAGTATTCGTCTTACGAATGCAGCTGCAAAAGCATTGTCTGATATAAAGGATCTTCAGGAAATAGCCATCAACGAACGTGGAAATGTTAGTATTGTGGTAAATCCCGGAGCTGATACATACTATTTATATGTAAATGGAACTTTGATAGAACAGGTAAATTTTAATGAAGGTGATTATACCGGGGTGGATATAACTTCTTCCGGTTTCAGCGGACCGCTTAGTTTTGATTCCACCGGTCAGCCTAAGGATAACAATACTGCTTATGATAATGAACGGATTTTTATAAGTTTAAATGGGGGTAAGTCAGAGATTTTAGTATTCGGCACCTCTGGTCTGGTCACTCTGGAGATGGCTGATTGGACAGGCGGATGCGGGTTTGGTGGTTGTTGATGAAAAAGTATAAAAAATATAATATATTTAAGTCAAAAGATCAAAAGGGATTCACCCTTATTGAGTTAATTCTGGTAATTGTGGTGTTAGGGATCTCAGTGGTGCCCTTAACTCAGTTAGTTACCACTAATCAGAAAGCAGTAGGTGATATTGCTCTTTATGTCCAGGCAGAATTTTTTACTCAAAGTGTAATGGAAGAGATAATTGCAGATTATAAATCCAGTGCCCGGGGATATGATTGGGCGATTGCTAACTGGTCAGGAAGAACTGTAAATCATCATGATCTTTCCATAACAGCTACAGTGAGTATTCAGCAGGTAAAAGATGAGGATACAGGAATACAGTATGCAATAGTGTTAGTAGGTACAAAAGCTGGTACGGGTTTAAGAAGAACAAAATTGACCTGTTATCTGGTTGATGACGGCAGTTAAGATCTGTTTGTTTTATGTTTTCCAAAAATCATTAATTATTCATATCAGTGAGTCTGTCATGTCAAAAAATATAAAAGGTTATACAGTAATGGAATTGGTTGTTGTTATGTTTGCTCTCAGTGTCATAACTGCAGCCATTGCACCTTTTATCAGATTAAATGTTGAATCATATATCCAGCTTGGTGAAGGTAAAGCCATGGTGCAAACTGCAAGAATTAGTTTTGCCAAGATGCTCAATGAATTACGATATCTTAACGATCTGGATGTAATGAATTCTGATCATATAAGATTTGACGCCTATGTTGACAGCACTCAAAAAAATAATATACATTACAGATATGGTACTGACAGTGAAGGAAATAAGGGAATAGCCAGAGCTGAAAATGTAGTTCTTGCGTTTGAAGAAGATTATGATCCTCTGATTGGTGGAGTTGAATCTTTTTCTTTTTCTTATCTTGACAATATAGGTGGCGCAGCCGGTAGTACTAGTGATGTTCATCGTATAAAGATCACTATGGTGATCAGACATGAGGGGAAAAGAATGTCATTAATAGGACAGGTATGTGTAAATACAATATAAATATGCTTTTATTCAGGGAGTAAGATGAAAGCTTACGATAACAGAAAAAATGAAGGGGGATTTGCTTCCGGGTTTGTTTTACTTTTTATCGTTACCTTGGCATTGATGGCAGTCGGCGGAGCAATACTCATGGAAAGCGAGGGTAGAAGAGTGGGAAGCGGAATGGTAGCACTGCAGACTGATTACAGTGCCCAATCAGCAATGTGGTTTGCCATTCAGGCAACAGCTGTTGATACTGACACTTTGGACGCTCTCATAGATAATGTTCCCTTTTCAATCGGGGATGCTGAAATTACTAAAATTGATACGTTTATTGCTAATAGCGGAAGAGATGCGCTTGAGGTAGTTGCAGAATCAGAGAACTGTACCCGGAGGATCTCTGCCGAGATAGAAAAACTTCCCGGAGTGCTTGCCATTGAAACCACTAGTAGTGTCACTAAGGTAGATGTTCGGGATCAGAATAATAATCCGAATGCTGAACTTATTGATGAGAACAGAGCTGCCCTGCATACAATAGACAATTCTAATTTACAGACCATAGCTCAGGCTCAAGGGCAAGATACATCTGCTTTTAGCCCACCGAATGGCTGGCCTAACTGGAGTTATTATAATACTCCTGGTGTCCCTAATGTTACCTGGGTTAACGGTAATTTAACAGTGAACAGTAATGATGATGTGTATGGAATATTTGTCGTTAACGGGAATGTTGATATCGGTTACGGAGCACAGGTACACGGAATTATATATGCCATAAATGGTGGTAATACAGTTAAATTAAATGGGCCTGTTTTACACAATTCCGTTGAAGGTGGGATTATAAGTGAAGGACCAGTTGATGGTGCACATGGATTCCTTAATTTATTTAGCAGTCGTGTACGTTACAATCCCCAATTTATCAGAGGCTTTATGGACTGCGGACTGATGGATGTGCCGGACCGGGTTGAGACCCAAAGTTATTCGTATAATTAATATCATTAGCCTGACGTTTGCGTATAACCGACAATGAAACGGAACTTGGAGAAACATATTTTTTTACTGAGTCAAGGAATACTATCTTACCGGCTTTTTCATCTTC
>Ga0180433_10004461_pt1 | contig 19656 bp, 22 predicted proteins | sample SS_ome_8_FD_132980 | JGI IMG/M metagenome (GOLD analysis project Ga0180433, IMG submission 132980) | Hypersaline lake sediment archaeal communities from the Salton Sea, California, USA - SS_1_D_1 metaG | ecosystem: Environmental > Aquatic > Non-marine Saline and Alkaline > Hypersaline >... | reverse complement strand
GTACGCTCCAGACGAATGGCGAAAGAAAGCCAGGACAGAGCTAAATAAAAGGATAAGTACTAAAATGTACTAATGACTACTAAATTAGTAGATGGATTTAAGAAAAGCGAGACAGAAGAATGAGCTTAAAACAAAAGATTAAGAACAACAAAGACACAATCCTAATCTGGGCTTTTTACATAGTTCTTATTGTGTTGGCCGCTGTTGGAGGGTGGGGGTTTTTGGATGTTATTAATGAACTGAGATACTCGACGCCAGTTTATAGCGGTAGTGACGATTATGACATAAGTTACTGTAAACAACAGATTGAAGATATTAAGGCAACAATGGAAATAATGAACAGTACTATATATAATATATCTGAAGAACCTGGTTTGAGATGATTTGGCCAAACGCGATGCCATCGGTCATTGAGCTAACTGGCCTAAGCTTGATGCAGTATGTGAACGAGCTGGGCGGGCCAGGGTTTGTTTTTTTGGCCTTCTGCACATGTATCAAAATACCATATCTGCTATGCGCTAAACGCCTTGAAGAAAGCGATGGCATAGACAACCGAAATCATTAGCACAAGTATTATTGCAACATAGGGCTGTAATAGTGGGCTTCCCTTCATTGCCATAACTGTTATCACAGGTAGCATGAAAGCTAACATCATAAGCTTGGGCATCCTAAGAGCAAACAAAAACAGCATAAACATGAAAACCAAGGCTATCCCCAAGAGATGTATGTCTCCAAACATGTTGTTTATCAGAGAGTTTCCTATGAAGTCGAACACTGGAAGCCCCATTATGGCGACCTCCCAGCAAAGAGCTGAAAACCGAAAGCGAACAAACCCATGACACAGAGAGGTAGCCCGATAAGCAGTTGCAATATTCTTGCTATCTCTGGAGGCCAGCCCCAAATCGGGTTGAATATTGATACCGGCATAAACACGACGTTGGGGAGTATCTTGACAATATCCCACATGTTCTTCCAGAAGCTGAACCGCTCAACGCCTGCCGAGCCCTCAGGGGCAACGCCAAGGTTTATGTCGGGGTTAAGATATTCAGTGGTGTTCTTTTTTAGCGCTGTCGAGTTGCCGTCATACTGGAAGATTGCGTTTGGGTTTGTTTCGTTGTCTGCAAGGTTATCAAACAAGTCTCCAGAAAAGGTCTTATATCCATCTCCGAAAGCCACCCAGTCGTCGGTGGTGTCTGATATGCCCATAAAAGTGGCGAATGTATAGAGGAACATGTTTAAGAACAAGAAGAACACAAACAACTTTCCAGCAAATCCCATTTTATTCCACGAATCCGAATCTGTCAGCAAACAAAAACCCGACAAATATCACAACGGCCTCCATAATCATTATCATTAACGGTATAAACCCAGCCCGAACCAACACAAAGCCAATCATCACGCCGATTATTGCAAGCATAAAGCCAGGCAAGTATCTTATGAACAACAGCATCGCAACAATCTGTATCATAACACCAAACAAGACCCTTTGAACAAGAGTCATGTCCTCAAACCAGTCGCTGTTTTTCCAGCTCAAAAACGTCAGGTTTCTCTGCTCCATTATGTAGTGCGACGAGTTAATATCATAAGTTGACCCAACAAAGTCGTCATGACGATACCGGTATGTGAAGTTGATTGTGCTGTTGATATAGTCTGACGTGTTGATGGTTAAGCTGATTGTCCCGCCGGCATCATTGAAGCTCGTGTTTGACAGCGTGCTATTAAATATTATGAAAAATGATGTCATGTCGCCACGAAGAGGTGTTACAGTAAAATTAAAGGTTGTTGCGTCGCTCTTCTCTAAGTTCTGACCGATGTTCGGCCTGATTCTTACTTGAACATAGGACTGGATGTCTTGCGGTGCCTGAACATCTATATCCTCTAATATATATGTTCTAGTATATGGGCTTGTTGGGTTGTATGTCGCGGTTATCGTGTTATAGCCCTCTTTAGTTACAATTACACTATACTGGAAGTCTGTGTCTAGTGTGAACGATGTCTTGCCGTTCGTGTCGGAGAATTGTTGGCCAATCAGAGAAGAAACGCCGTCAACCACACGATACACCGAAACCAGTGCGCTTGATTGCGGGATACCAACGTCGTCAGTAATCGTGAAAACATTGTCTTCAACGCTCGAGATGGATTGGTTGGTCAGGTATATCACAAAGTTCTCAAACTCTTCTGGGTCTATATCAAGATTAAACTTTTGAGGTTGAAAATCTGAGCTGTTCGCTTCTATCGTGTATGTTCCTGGCTCAATCGGCGCAATCGAAAAGTTGCCGGACGTTGTGCTGTTCGTGTTAAGATAACCAGACTTATAAACCTGGAAGTCAACCGTTTCTGTGATAAGGTCGCCGTTTTGTGAGTTCTTAAACGTAAGATTAAGAACAGATGGCGTGTAGTCCTCAAGGCTTGTGTTCTTTATCTGAACTTCCCATGGTTGCAGAGCCCGCCCATAAAACTTCAAATACATCATTGAGCCGTTCCAGTAGTCTCCGAACGTGCTGGAACCTGTGTCTCTTCCTAGATATAGTGATTGGCTGTTGCTGTTATCCACGTTGTCAACCTGCTCAGAATCAACAAGAACGCCGTTGAGATATAAACTGGCGTTGTTGTTGCGTGTTACAGACAACACAATATGGTTCATGGTTCCAACCGTCAGAGAAGGCGTGTCAAGAGTCTTTGAGAAGCCAGCAGTGTCGTTGAGCGTGAACCGAACGGTGTTAAACACCCGATACACCAAAAGCTGAGGATTAGAACCCCCGGTTTTTGCAAGTATCTTGCCGGTGCTCTTGCTCTGCTTTGTGAAATTTATATACATCTCGATAGAATAGTCTTTGTTGTCCTCGAAGTTTCCAACCTGGTTTGATTCAGATACACAATACGAGGCGTTGGTCGTGCTGTCTCCAAACTTTAAGCCGTTGTCTGATTCATAAGTCACAACCATTGGAAGCCGGGTTGTCCTATAAAGCGATTGCAACTCCAAGGTTGTGAGCGTTGTGTTATATATTCTGACATCATCAACGCTTGCTTTAAGATAATCTGTGCCATTATTTCCAATTATTATGCTATTGCTGTTATCTTCGGCCTTGTCTGTTCCAGATATTGTGTCATTGGTCTTGAGTCCGTTTAAATACATGCTCAGGTTCTTGTCTGACTCTCGATATGTCATTGCGTAATGTGTCCACTCCTCGGTCGTGTAATCTGAGCTTACACAAGTTTGACCTGAACCTGTCCCGATACAGCACACAACCAGTTCTCCATCCTCAACACTACAAAAATAGTTATCGTCTGTTGCTGTTGTGCCCTTACCAACAATTGTGACGCTTTGCTCTTCTCCAATGTTATTAATCCAGAACGACAAAGATATGTCAGGGTATGTGGTCGTTGCACCACCGCTAGTAAAATACTGTGTCGTGCCGTTAAGCTCTGCATATTTATCGCCGATACCGCCTTCGACATATTGTGGCGTTCCTGTTGGGGTCATGTCATCTCCGAGGCTTCCTGCATCGTTCGCATTATCGTCAAACATATACCAGTGGATTAAGTCATTGTCATCAAACGACATGGTGCTGTTTGAACCATAACATATAAAGTCGGCGCCCATTGTTACTTCGTCTTGAGCAACAGTCTTGTTGAAACCATCTGAATATAGTTTGTCAAAACGCCAAAAGTGAGTCATTGCCACATATTGGCTCTCCGTTGTTCCAATTCTTGCCGGCTCGTATTCGACACGCGTTATATTGACAAGCGTATATGCTGGGTTCACCCCTGCTGTGCCACCGCCCTGGATATAGAAACGTAGCATAGAGTCGAGGATGTCGATGTCTTCTGTTTCTACGGTTCCAGAGACAAGACCTTCTGCCGAGGTTATTGTGTATCTGTCCCGGTTAACCCTGTCAATGGTTATGCTTGTATTAATTAGCTCATGTAATGTTGCAACCGACCCGCCGGCGTTGGTTCTGTTAGTATATACATATAGGTCTTTGTAGTCGCTCTTGTCTTTTTCTGAAATTCCGATTGTTAGGTTGTGGTCGACGGTGCCGGCTCCAGCAGTATCTCCAATATAAACATCGCCAGTCATGTTTAATGTCAAGCTTAGTATATTCGACATGTCCAGAGCCTTTGCAAACAGTTGTGCGTCTGCTGAGCTAGAACCTGTTGAATAGTTGCCGACAGAAAACTCATAATAGCCGGTTTTATATTTGCAAAGCCCGTCGCCAGACAACGTGCAGTTCCAACGCTCGGTCTCATAGTTTGATTTGGTAAAGTCATCATAAACTATTGTTGGGTCAATAACAATCGGGAACTTCATGCTTGCCATGTTGCTCAGCTCCATTGTAAAGACCTGGTTTTCGTAGTTGTAATCAACCGGGAAAACCTCGCCACTGTCATCAATCACAAACGGCTTTTTGATTATGAACTGTATTTCTCCATCTTTCTCGATAATATAATCGCCAACAAAGTCTTTCCTAGATGTGCCTTCGTGCTGAACAATGAACTTGAACTCAAGAGACCTCTCAAGTGGCCGTTCGTTTATTGTTATTGTCTCCTTGACAGATGTGCCGGTGTCTTCATAACCTAGGTGACGACCTGTCCCATAGAAGTCTTTATACTCAACCACGTTGCCATGGCCGGTGTCTATTGCAGATTTGTTAATATTGACCCTCTCGCTGTCTAACGGCTTGACTGAGATTCTGTTGCTTGGTTTGATGAGTTCGACAAGAGGTTTGTCATAATCAAATCTGTCTGCCCTTTCCATTGTTGCGCCAAATATAGTTGGCACTAATAAAAGAATTACAAGGGCCATGCAAGCTGTCCGGCATAGCCTCATGTTATCCTCCTCTTATGAATACAATCCCGCCAACAAGGCTGACAAGTATTACCAACGCAATCATCAACGGATATAAGCTGACGATTAGCTTCGTGTCGGCCGATACGTTCTCGTTTGTGTCAATAGCGTCAACCCTGTCAAGGATTGTCGGCAACACAGCCGAAAACAATATTATACTTATCAAAAACCCAACAATAATGCCGAGTATTTGTGTTTGGCCTTTCTTATTTTCCTTCATCTTTATCCTCCCATTGGATTATGCCTTCTTGAAAAGCTTCCTTAATTAATTTGAAGCTTGAACTAAGCTGTGCCCAAAGGTTGTCGTGGGCTTCGTTCCACTTTTCTTTGAATTTCATTTTTTTGTCGTCCTAGGCAACTTCATTGAAACTATTGAAGCGAACTGTTTAACCTCTCTCTTTGACAAGTTCTTTCTGTGTAGTTGCACCCTTGCCCTGTTTTGTGCCAAGACAAGAGCCCTCTTCTCGGCAGATGTAACACCGCCTTTTTGAACCTTGCGGATGCTCTCCTTAAATGCGCTTGGAGACTTAATGCTGATTATGTTTGAAAGTCGCTTGCTTTTTGGTTTTGAAAACAGGCTGTTTTTTTTGCTCATCTTAAACACCCAGTTGACTTCTTCCCAAAGTCTTTCTTTGCAACCTGGAAAATATGGTCTTTCGGAGACTTGAACTTCTCTTGGTTCTCCTTAGACATAATCTTCATGGACACGCCATCTGTTCCGAGTGGCCTTGGCGAAGCATACTTCGCAATGTTCTTCTTGCTAATTAGTTCAATCATCTTGTCAACCCCTCCCAAAGCTAAAAGCGCGAAGGTTTCTCTTGAGCTTGCTTCCCTTTAATCGCCTTCTTCCTTTGCGCCTTTTCTTCTTATATCTTCCTGCCATGCGTTTGCTGACCGCCTTGTCTTCCTTATCTAGCTCTTTAATTCTCTTCAGTTTCTCTGGCGGTATATATTTCTCAAATAGTTCGTATCCCATTTTTCCATTTTTTTGTGAGTTGGCGCTGGGCCCAGACCGACGAAGTTGAAAGGAGCAAGTTACCATTAGAGGGGAAACATTGCCACAGCCTGGATTGCCCGCCTGCGCCTTCTATCTCTTACGCCTCCTTTTTGTTGTCTTCCTTCTTCTTGTTGTTCTCTTTTTTGTTGTCTTCTTTCTTCGTCCTCTTCTTTTCATTGGCATTTATATCACCTCACTCTTAAAACAGTCTTGCCTTGCGTTGTGCAAGCAACCCTTTTGCAGTTATGCCTTGAAGCTCTCCAAGAGAGTCAATCGCAAACTTTGTCTTCTCAATATAGTTGCTGTCTTTCTTCCTAAACTTATCTTTTTGGAATTGGCCACCAGTTGCAAGACGGCTTCGTCTTGAAGCCGGCACTCTTGTCTTTCCTTTCTTGACCTTGAATGTTCTTGACGCGCTGTTGTCAACAATGTCTGCGCCAAGTCTTAGCGCCTCTCTCTTTGGCAAAGGCTTCTCGTTGGCTTTAGTAAACCTCCCGCGCTCTTTGATTAATGTGGAGTATCCGGATGTTTTAGTTTCTCTTACTTTAGGGGGTCTGTCGAGCGTTCCAAGCAAGGCTTTAGGAACCTTTGTTGTTGTTGGTGTTCTTGGAGTAAGTTGAGTTCTCTGTGTTGTTGTAACTCTGAAACCTGGAATCTGAGCCGTTCTAGAATCAAACACCGTTGTTGTACGAGATAGCTGAGCTGTTCTTGTTTTTGGAGTCTGGGTTTGCACCCTTTCCAAATCAGTGATAAATGAGGGTACGGTTGCTTGACGAAAGGCGCTCTCTTTATCAAGCAAGGTGTCTCTTGCTGTGTCTCTTACAGGAACCGTTCCAAGAGCAACCACCCGGCGTCTTTCAAGTTCTTGTGAGGTTTCCGGTCTTGTTGCTTTTGCTGGACCTGTCTTGGTTGTCGCGCTAAAAATCTGAATTGGTGTGAACAGAGCAGACCTTGGAGTGGTTAAGCTTTCTGAAATCGCTGCCTTGGTTGGTGCCGTTTCAAAAAGCCTGAAAGAAGTTGGCTTCGGCCCAGTGACTTTGACTCTTGGAACTTTAACCCGCGTTTTCGGAATGGATATTGGCAAGCCACCTATTGGAAGCAGAAGCCCTCCACCTCTCTGGCCTCTTTTTCTGATAGTAACCTCTGTCCGGATATCTGTCTGACCAATCTTTGCAAAGATAGGGTCCTTCTTCAGGAATGACGGTTGGTATTCCAGAACTCCAACGATTGTTCCAGTGCGTTCCTTTTTCGCAATCTTGCGCGATGCTTTAAGCCCCTGGACAATCGTGTCAATAAAGTCTTTTTGGACTTTAAACTCAGGCAACTTAAATCCAGGTGGTTGCTCAATCGGTTGCTCAAACGATAGTCCGCCAAGCGGTTGGCGTCTTGCTATTACAATGTCTTTCTGCCGTCTCACCCTGGCCGTCTGTCTTATCTCTGCTGGAATGTCGATGATTGTTGTTGCCGGTTCTTCAAGCGTTCTTGTAAGTTTAAGCTTAAATGGTTCAAACGGCTCATCAACTAAGCTAAGCTCAACCGGAACCTTTTTTGTTGTTCTGAATCCAGCAACAACCTCTGGGCTCGATAACACCGCCCTTCCTGGTCGAGGACGACCTGCCGAACCAACAAGCCCAAGTTCTTGTAATGTCGGTTTTGAGGTTGCACGTCCAAGACTAAATGTCTTCCTTAAATCTGTGTTCCCTATCTTAGTAAATATTGGATTAATGATTGGGCTTGCTGGCTTCTTTTCGAGTGTCCCGATAATTGTGGCCTCTTTTGAAGCAGCAAACTTCAACCTGCCTGCAAGCCTTTCTGATGCACCCACTTGCTCAACAGCGCCTGTGAAATCAAAGGCTCTTGGAAAAATGGTGCCTTGCCTCCCAGAAATTATTAGGCCAGGGTCTTGAATTTTGGTGAGTCTTCCTGGCTTGGCGACCTGAGCAAAATCTTTGACAACCTCAAACTCGGTTATTCTTCCAGTCGTTGCAAGCCCTTTAAAGGCTTGCGGTATTCCACGAGCTTCTCTTGTTGTCCTGGTTGTCTCTCTTATGAAATCGTCTCCAATCGCGGTCTTCACTGTTTTTGAGGTTGTTGTCGTTTCAGGAAACAGAACTGCTGGCTCGATGGTGTCCTTAATTGTCTTTAATCTTTTTGGTCCCCTAAGTCTTGGCATCCCAGTGAACCTTGTTGTCGTCCTGAAAACGTCGGTTGTAAGCTTGCCTTCTGGCGTGACTTCGGTTATCACCTTATATTGCCTGCCACCACTAATTCCTTTCTGGACATCGACAACCGATGTCTGGCCCCCTCTCCCAGACACAATATATTCCTGTACTCTTGGGGCACGACCCATTAATACTGTGTCTGTCTCCTTTGGGACAATCGCTTTTCTTGCAAGCTGTGCCTGTTTGCTTTCGCCAAGAACTTCAACAACTTCAAGTGGGCCTCTTGTCAACTGGATTGTTGCCGGGCTTCTAACAAGTTGTTTGTATGTTTGCGTTTTGTATATTGGACCCCCTTTGATTATTGCTGGGCCCTCTTTCTCGACGGCCCTTAGAACTTGTTTGGCTTCCTCACCTGGAAACCTTAAAACTTTTGGGGCGGTTCTAAGTCCCAGCTCAAACAAAGCCAAGTCAAACACTGCCGTCCCAATGTTAGCAAACCCACCTTTTGCGAGTATCTCTTTTCCAGGTTGAGAATATGCAAGCTGTTTGACATCAAAATCTTTAATACCATAAATCTTCTCTGGTGCGCCTGCAATCATCTGCCTGGTTGACCTTCCGACACCAAGTGGGTCGACGACTGTCTGAACAGGACTCTCTTTAAAGCTCATAGCAGCTCTTTGAAAAAAAAGGTTTGCTCTTGCCGGTAGGGTTACCAAACCAGCACCTGCTCCATAAAACAAGTCTGCACCCGCCCCTCCGACAGTTCCATATTTTTCTGTTGCAGATATTACCGCATCAACCCTTTTTCTCTCCATAATTTCTTGTGGAGAACCTTCTGGATAGAGTGGTCTCAGCGTCGGTGTCCTAATCTTTTCTAGCCTGACATTAATGACTGCTTCTCGACCAGGGTCACGAACAAAAGGAGATGCCGGGCCGATAAGTGGGCCTAGCTCTTTATATATTTCTGCCTCGCGCCCCTTCATGCCAGCTTTTATCTCTTTCTCTAGCGGAACATCAAACTGACTGAGCTTCTGTCTTCGTTTCTCTATTTCTTGAAGCTCGCTCAATAGCTGTCTTGCAGTCTCGTTTTTCTTTGCAACTTCTCTCGCCTTTTCTGACAGCTCTTTCTCTCGTTGCTCTTTGCTTTTGGCAAGTTCTTCTCGGGCGCGTTCTCTGGTTTCTTCTTTCTGCTTTTGTTGCTCAGACACAACGTCAAGACGTTCTTTGATGTTTTCTTCGTCCTGGCCGAACGCCATCGACTCTTCAACCTCGCGCCCCCTCTCTTCTGCCTCTTCTTCCTTGCGCTTTGCCTTCTTAGCTTTTGCAACTCGAGACGAGCCGGGCTTCTGGAAACCTACGCCCGGTGTAAAAGTTAGGCCCTTTCTTTTTGCAATAGCTTTCTGAGTTGCAAACCTATCATCCGCCACTATAATCTACCCCTTGGATTAATCTTCTTGCGTTTTAGTTTGAGGTCACGAGCAATAAGACTATTGATATATCTCGAATAATTAGGAAATCCTAGACGACGAGCAACATATTTTGAATCTTGAAGAACCTCTGCATTATAAAACGTAATATTGCTATTGTGTTTCTGTCCAGGTTTTTTATTTTTCTTGACGATAGCGTGTCTGCCTCTTCATTTGTGTCCCAGTGTATGCTTATATTTAATTGTTTCGGTTATTTCAGTAGCTCAATCTTGTCTGGCGACGGCTGGAAGTATATCCCAAGATACACCAAACTGTTCAAAAACTTCTGGTCAATCTCAAACGAGACAAGGTCCTGGATGTGTTGGATTGGGACTGCATCGTTCTTGAACTCAGATTGTTTAAGCGTCTCAAATATCTTGTCAAAGGCCCTGCGTTTGCCCATGTCATCGTCGACATACGTCTCGAGCTTGTCAATGTCTGCGATGCCTTCATAGTTGACCAGACCCAGGCGTTGGTGGGTGTATTCCATTATCTTAATCGACATAATAAAGTCCTGTTCCTCAATGTTCGGAGATAGCCTAAGCTTAGCATGAGCAGATGCCAACCGGACAAGCGCCTCATATTGTCTTGCAGTGATTTGTGTCGAGCAGACCTTTCTCTTCTTGCAGAAGTAGTCTTTAATTATCTCGCCGGCCTTGACGTTCTGTTGAACTTTAATCCTTTGAGCATAAGCAATATATTTCCTGACAAAATCCTTTGCTTTCTTGTCTTCCCTCGTCATTATCTTTCGATTGATTGCGTCGACAATCTTTGCGTCGTTGTCAAGGTTGTCGTCGATAATAGCAAAGATTAAATCAAAGCGATTAATCAACGGCTTCGGAAGATTAATCTGTCGCACAATATCTGATGAGGGTTCAAACCTCCCATATTTGGGGTTGGCAGATGCGATAAATGTTGTGTTGGTCTCAAAGCTTTGGTGCTTGTTCCACTTGTTTATGACTACGCTCTGATTCTCTAAAGGTTCGTGAAGCATGTCTGTCTCTGTCGTCGCCATCTTGTCGAGCTCGTCACATATCACGATGCCGTTGTTGGATATTGCCATGGCACCCTTCTGCAACATCGGGCTTCCGCTTAGCTCGTCCTTAGTCACAGATGCAATTAGACCCACCCCTGTCGTGCTCTTGCCAGAAACCCATCGAGACTTGACGACATCAGACAGTTGCCTCAGTAAGGTGCTCTTGCCTGTTCCAGGGTCGCCAATCAGAAGAACATGGATGTCATCTCGGATTCTCAGGCCGGCGGTGTTGTTCGATACGGCTGACATAAGCAAGCCAAGCTTCTCCATGTCCATACCATAGATGTCGCAGAAGGACATCTCAGCAATCTTCTGGACATATCCTGGTTGCCTCGCAAACTCTTTAATCTTCCTTATGTCTTCGTCAGTTATCTTGATGGCTTTAAGTGCAGGATTGAACTTGATTGACCGCCCCTCGACATAGAATGGTCTCTCGTTCGGGTCGCCCTTTGCGTCTTGCTTATCGCACTTCGCTATTCCGTTTATGACCAGTGGCACAGAAGCTTCAAAGTGATGCTGGTTGTCTGGGTTGGCCAACTCATTCTTCAGCAGAATCGTGATTGATTTTGGGTCAGACCTCAGCCCAATCTTGTCTGTACACTCCTCAAACCGGATATATTGGATGTTCTCTAGTTCTTCTCCAGACTGTCTGATTGTTCCCTTATAGCCACAATCGGAACAAAACCTTAGTTCTTTTGTCTTTGGCAACATGATAAACTTCTTGGAGCATGCAGGACATTTGAAGATTTTCCTTATGAGGTTTGACTTAACCATTGTTGAAGCCTGGATTATTCCATCCATTGCGAGAAAGTGGCCGACGTTCTCAGTGCGGACATCTGCCGGGCTGATGTTGCTTGTTTTCGGTAGATTTACGATATGGGGTTTAATTATCATCTTAAACATATCGTTAAACCAATATTCAAGCCATTTAAGCGATTTTTCAGGGTAATCTAGTATAATGGACGCAAGCCTAGGAAAAATGCCTAATATGTCCTTAAAATCAATCTGATGGGTTCCTTTATTAATGAGCCTGCCTTTGCAGTACATCTCCAGGAAGTTAGGCACTAGGGATTGAAGTTCGTCATCAATGTGCGTGTCGTATAATTCGTCCATTATCTTGCCTTTCGGCTTCTGTTGATATTCAAACCTCTTGAAGATTCTGTTTACATAATCCTCGCCATCTGGCAGAATCTCGACTCCTATCCGCCCTTTATCATCTTTCCGCTTCCTGATGAAGCTTTTTGTCTCTTCATCCTTCAGAATCCTGTAAATCTCTTTTCTTAGGGTGTCTTCAGTTGTCTCAAGATGCAGTGCGATGTTCTTCAGCATTGATGGACCAACAAAGACATAAGCAAGAAGCCTGTCCTTGATGGTATTGTTGGGGTCATCGATGAAATCGACGATTTCTGGGTTTTGAGCAACCCTCGTGGTTATTTTGTCCATTAGTATCACCTTTTTGTATACTAGTTGCTATATTTCCTTTGGAAATAAAAAAAAGGTACGTGAGAGACCCTTGCCTCAGCCTCAGCCGTTATTTTCAATCTGAAAATTTTTGCCACGGCTTGCCACAGTGTTTCTCTACTTTCTAGGTCTCTGCTTACAGATTAATGCTCTACTGAGGCTGAGGCACCCCCCCCCTAATATATGATTTTTTTTACTCTTAGGGGGCTTATAAATGTTTGCTTTTCTAGCCGTGGCAAGCCGTGGCAAGGTTTTTGACATTTTTTCACAAAATTGCCTGGATTTTGTATGCCAACTTGCCAACCAGGCCATCCGGATGGGGCACCGGAGTCACCTGAAGGGCAGTTCCGGCAGAGTAGCTATCAAGCTTATCCCGCAACAGAGAATCTGGGAATAAGACCGCCTCGGTTCCCTTTTCGCATAATTCGCCGGGTTGCCGGTCAAACCTCTCGAGCACCTCAGGGTCAATCATCTTAATTCGGAGATAACTGGCCCCCTTTTTGCTTGTAAGGCACGAATCAAACGCCTTAACGAACCTATATGTCTTATCAGGCCGAAGCCTCAAAAAGAAGCCGTCTTTAGTCTGCTCTTGGTTTCCGATGATTGCCTTCTGTGCCTCCAGAATCCACCCATACAACTGCTTGACTTTATAAACAAACTCTTGTTTATGCTCATCGTTTGTCAAGTCAAATGTTTGTTTGTTAAACACAAGGTTGACAGCCTGTCCAAATCTTATCTCGTCTGAACTCATATTCTCACCTTCCATTGTTTTTCACCCCTATCTAAACTCGTCTGTGTTCGATATTCCATAGCGCCTCATCCCTGGACATAGCTTCTTACAACAATATAGGTTGTAAGAGTCCGTCTTCACATTAGTTGTCTCGCTAAACCATCGTTTATAGCCACTTTCCATCTCACCACCACATATCGGACATTGTTGGCGGTCTCGCCTCCACTTTGACTTGACTAGTCTTTCTTTGTGGCTTTTAGTTTGCCTAAACATTGTTCAAGCACCCTTTAAGCTCGCCCTTGTCTATGACAATGCGTTTGCCGGCTCTCATACAATACTCGTGCCATCTTAGAATACCCACAACCATCTCTTTGTCTTGCATCTCAATCACCTCGGTTTGTTATTATGTCTTGAATGACTATGTTGCAATACTCGTCCATATACTTTGTGACCTGGGCTGTCAACTCTTCGTCGGTTAGATTCTGCTTGCTAGCCCAGACCACCCTCTCGACCATCTCATACTTTGTTAGTTTTGTGTTCAACATTTGAATCACCTTGTTATGTATCCCAGAATTACCGGTATTTAATTATTGTGTAGTTGTAACATATATATGGCAACATATATATAGTAGTGTAACAAATGCCCTAATTCAGGTGAAGTGACAGACTCAATGTTTAAACTACACAAGAAAGCTCAGCAGGGAATAATGGGTATCGTTATTGCGATAATCTTAGTTGTTGCAGTTGCTATCCCGGTTACGAACCAAGTAATCACTGACGCTAACTTGACAGGCACAACGTCAACAGTTGTTGAACTGATACCTCTTCTTTTGGGAGTAGCAGGTCTTGCAACCGTTGTTGCTGTCATAAGGTTCAGATGAATCCTTGACGAGTAACTAAACATGTGGGCCAAATCGGCCCGCAAACTTTTTTTTTAATATTATGGCGGTAACATGGCGCACGAAAAAAGAAGCAAGGGTCGATTTCGGTTGAGGGATTTAATTCTTACAAACACAAACTCATTGTTGCTTGTAATCACTTTTGCCTTTCTTCTTCCGACGACAACTCACGCAACACTTATTGGCAACCTCTCTGGCACAGTTCCTGTGCACGAGCTGAACGGAACGCTTCACTCAGGAATACTTGACGAAGCAAGGATAAGATACACCCAAGACGTGAACACAACACCCTATGCTATACACGCAACAATTAACAGTACTTTCTCTAGCGACGGCACAAGCCTAAAGATAGACGAGCTTGATTTTGGTGCGTTCGGCAAATATGTTATACTTAATTTCAGAAGTGGCGGGCTATTCGGGAACCTCGGCGCGATATATGACGAGCTAATAATTATTAATCGGACTAGCGAGCCAGGAAGGTTGTCTTTTGTTGCAGACGATTTAAGCGAGCTTGGTCACATAGAGTTTAATTTCTCGACGGCCGAGTTTTATTTTGATGCCCCAACCAGATTTGACGGCAACATAAACACGACAGACAACATAACGCTCGAAAAAAACAGGAGCGCGATATTTATGGGGGAAAGGTACGAAAGCAATCCAACAGCCGTCAAGGCGCACACGAACATATATGCAGGTAGCTCAACGTATCCCAACGACACAATCATACAGAAAGGCTCGCCGAGCAATTTCTTGGGCATACACAACCCGCAAGTAAGAATCGGGCATAATCCAATACTAGGCTCTGGCAACTATATTCCGTACATAACTGGCGACGGTGGCGCAATCTTGGCTGAGACTTTTACCGTAAAATCAGGGCTATATGTAGTGGGCAGGCCAGAAAAAGGGCCGTTCCCACAACTAGACGCGTCAATTAAAGTATATGACGCTAACGCCACCGAACTGGGAGCAGCGTTCGAGCCAGGGAACGGGGGGTTTGGATACGATTCAAACAACGATAAACTATTACTGGAGACAGCAAGCGCAGAGAGCGACGTGCCAGTCGAAGTGTCAATCGATGGGCAGGTATGGAACTGGACGGACACAGCTACATGGTATGAAGAAGCTTACATAACTAACGACGGCACAGACATGATAGTTAACATGACGGACGACGGAAGCCTGTTAATAATGAACTCGACAGGATACGGACAGATAGAATACGGTGAAGCTGTTGAACATACACACAACGAAACAACGGACAACCCGCTAGAAACATTCGTTAACCCAGACGATTATGAAGAATGCGAGGTTACAGTATATAGAACTAACACATCAGACTGCGAGAGCATAGTAATAGATACTCAATATTGTCCGTTCGGGGGAAACATGGCGTGCGTCGAGTCATTAGACAAAATCAGCCAAGAGCTATGGGGAGCATACGAACAGATAAACAAAACTAAAACAGTATGCACGAAGTATCCAGTACAAGCACACTCCGTTAGCTGCACACTAGCGAACATTAGAGGGAGCCTGGCAGACCTAAACAACAACGTAGACCTATCAGAAAATTTGACAGATTTTGATACTGGCATAATGGCAGAAGAAATATATACACAGTCAAGGACAATCAGCCCGAACGAGGATTATCTAGAAAAGTTTACGAGAGAAAACCTAGAAGACAAAGAAACGCATAAGAACTATGTAAGCAACATCAAAGGAACAGGCAAGGACGGGCTAGACATGGAAGCGCGAATTGTTGAGCTGGAAGGCGCAATATTAGAATTGAAGGCAGAGATTGAAAAATTAAAGAAGAGGTAAACAAATGACAATAAGAAGCTTTGTTGTTGAAGGAAAGAAGTTTGACGTTAAACGGAGCACGAGAAAAAACAAGAAGTTTTATGTCGAGGTTGAAGGAAAACAGATTCACTTCGGAGCTAGGGGATATAGGATTGCACCCGGGACAAAGAAGGCCGACAAGTATTGTGCAAGGAGCTCTGGCATAAAAGGAACAAAAGATATAAAGAGCGCAAACTTTTGGGCAAGAAAGATGTGGGAATGTGACAAAAAGAAAAGATAGCCGGGTGATGTTGATTCTGTTATTCTTGATAGCGTTAGCAATACCGCTCAGCGTGTTCGGGCAATGCTCGTCAAACCTATACTGCAATGACGACGAGCCATGTGTTATCTTTGAAGTATGCCCAAACTTAGACTGCGGTTATTGTGATATTAACCTGACAAACTCTACTGGAGAAACCGAGCTGTTTGGCACGATGCAAAACGATTCTTTTCTATATAACATCACAACTGACAACCCTCTTTCTGTTGGAGACTATGTTTATACGGTCAACTGTACTAACCCGGACATATCTTGTGTTTCTAACGGTGGCCAGTTTAACTGCCAAAAGATTGTTCTTGACGAGTGCCCGGACGCAAGAAGCCTTATCTTTGCGTCTCAGCTCGATGCAATAACGCCTGGCGCAGTCGGGCTCCTGGTTGCAATATCTATTGCGTTTATAGGAATATCTGTCTTTCCGAGAGATTATGCAACCTATATTGTTGGAGGGATACTTTTATTGATTGTAAGCAGTTCGGTATTCATGTTTGGGATTGAAGAGCAGACAGGCAACATCGTTGAGCAGAACTTGACGGTTATGACGGAGACGTACACATATTCTGGCGCAACCTCAATCAGCTCGAACTATGTTGGGCTTGCACTCACTTTTGCATGGGTTTGGGTGCTCATGGCTGGGCTTTGGACTTTTGGGGTGTTCAAAACCCAGCCCAAACCCAAAAGAAGGGGGTTGGTTAGAAAATGAACATAATAATTTTTGGTGTGCTTGCCGGCATCGCGATTGTGTCGCTTGTGCTTGCATATATGTATGGCTCTGTTGCTTTCGGAACGGTATCTGGCATATTGTTCTTGATTGTTGGTGGAAGCGTGCTTATTGGCGGTCTTGACGTGGCTGTCGGCGAAGTATCGACAACAACAATAACTGGAACAATCACAGAGACGCAGTATGCTGACTTACCGGTGTTTGGATGGGCTATTGGTCTGACTTTAATGCTGTTGGCTGTCTATATGTTCTTATCTTCATACGAGACATACAAGCTCGATAAACAAGGGGGGGAAATAAATGCCAGAGGTAGCAGACGATGATTCTTATATAGACCATACAAGCGAGTTGCTTCAACCAGAGACTGAAGAAGCGATATATGACACCAGCCCAGACTATACAGACTTAGCACAAGAGCAGTCAATGTTGAGGGGTTCTGGCATACACGACCAACCGGCAGAGTCTGCGCTGGGTTGGCGCGAGAAGTATATGACTCCTGTCTCCTCTCGGTTTAATGTTGATGTTAGCTGTTCTAATATTAGCAGAGAAGACGCGCTGGTCATTATAATTAACCAAAAACAGAAAGCGCTATGCGAACCAAAGAATAGCGCGGTATATCTTGAGTCGATTGGAGACGACCTAAGAAAGTTCTTTACAAAGAACAAAATCAAGATTGATGGTCGAGAGCCAAGGCCGGGAGACCAGGTGACGTTTTCTGTGCCGTTGTTTGTGAGAACTGCGGAGATGTGCGACACAGAGATTGACTCAATACTTAACACTTCGAGGGGCGTTGAAGGCTTCAACACAACTGGCTTGACACAGGTTGGCATAAAGAAGACAACTGAAGGTAAGCAGGAGATGGTGAGCGAAGAAAGGAACGCATCCACAGAAAGGCAGAAGCTTTTCGTTGGGTTTGGGGGGAGACGAAGATGAGTCAAGAATATAGGGAAGGATATTTGCAGGCAATCAAAGACACTAAAAGCTCAGACCTAGACAACGCTTTTGAGGTTGGAAGAGACTTTGGCTCAAGGTATTGGTTTCACCAGGGGGCTTTGTTTTTGTTTGGGGCTGGCTTGATTGTCATGTTCTTCTTTGCCGTGTGGTATAAACAATACTGGCTTTATTATCTGTTATTGTTTGGTATGTTGCCTATCATTGCTGTTTTAATAATGAACTGGAAGGTTGTATATGAGGAACTTGTCATACGCTTCAATCCAAAATATGCAAGGTGCAACCACATTGGACACGACAACAAGATAAGAAAGCACCTGAAGAACATATCAAAGCAACCATTCAGGTTCGGCAAGAACGACGAGCCGAGGTTCGTTAATCACAAAGTAACAACGTATAACGAGAGGCGCGGAGCAGAATATTTTTATGTCCGCAACCACCCATATCCTGTTGACTTCACTAAGACAACACAACGGACAGAGTTTGAGGACGGCAGCATAATTGTGGGAACACTCACCAACGCATCTCACCTTGACCAGATTATGAGCATGTCAAGAGAGCGTGCTGAAGCAAAGAAAGACACAGACATTGTCGGGGCACTGTCAAAGAAGTTTATGGTGTACTTCCTGGTTATATTGGCGATTGTTGCAGTGACTGGCGTGTTGATGCTGACGGTATATAACGAGTGGCGCGTCTTGTTCCCTGATGGTGTTGGCGATTGTCAAGGAATCAAATGCTTGTATGAATCTGCGGTTGCTGCCACAAGCTCAATATCTTAATTAAGTTATCATGGCATATCAGAAAAACAACAAAGAAGAGGACGTCAACACCGAGGCCTGGACAGCTTATACGTTCCTTCAATATCAGATATGCAATGATTGGGAAGATTTCAACCAGGCACTATCTAACGCAATCGAAGGGAAGTTCATTGTAGGTAAGTATAAACAGACCGACCAGAGGGCGCTCACAAAGCGTTTATACAAGCTATATCTGAACAGCAGGAACATCCTTAGTAACTTCCGGTTGTCTTGGGAGCAAGAGCAAGACTTAAAGAGGAAAGAGTTCCATCTGTTCAGGTTGGAGCTAATAAACCACAAGATTAAGAGCATTGAACGTGAAGGTGGCCAACTAAGCGTCCCGGAGATTATCATGGTATATGAGCTCATAACATACTATCTGAAGGAGTCGGGCGTTATCGACATCCTGAACAAGTTCGACAAATACGAGGAGGCGGACTATGCTTCGCTATTAGACACAGAATGACAATGGTCAAGTTCAAGGACTATGAATACAGTATGCAGGGCATACTGGCGCAAGAGCTTGCTCGCATCAGAAAAGCTATGGAAAAACAAAACACAGACTTCAGATGCGTCATAGATGGGGCTCCGGGTGTCGGAAAATCAACATTCGCCAAACAGATGGCAGGTGCCATCGACCCCAACTTCGCTTTTAATCATATCTGCATGTCGGGGGGCCACTTCGCCAGACGTATTGACAGGGCGGACCCTTTCTCAGCGATAATCCTTGATGAGGCCGTTCTTGACCTGATGAGCAAGGATTCTATGAGCAAGGCCAGCAAATTCCTCGAGAAGGTGTTCAACATCTGCCGATACAAGAGATTGTTCCTGGTTCTGTGTATTCCAAGCATTTTTGACCTGAATCGGTCAATCAGACTGACACATATCAATGCTTTGTTCCACATGAGGAAAAAGACGTATGCAGATGGCAGGATGGTCAGAATATTCGAGATGTATGACCAAAGGCGTATAAAAGAGGTCTGTCTGTACGGAAATCAAGACAGAAATTATAAACCATGGGTTCCAAGGTTCGGAGCATGCACAAGACCGAAATTCTTTGGTACGTTCCCAAATGTCAACATATTTGCTGAAGAGTACGACAAAATCAAGGAGAAGGCAGTGCAGGACTTTCTCAAGGAATCGCGAGAGCTTGATGGTGGCAAAGACCCCTTTGATAGAGACATGACATATTTTGCTGTTCTGATAATGAACCAGTATGCTAAGCTAAGTTTCAGAAAAATAAGGGATTTGCTAGGGAAAAAGCGTTTTATTGTCCCAACAAAGGAGAGAGAGGCGTTTACCAGGTGGCTCAAGCGAAACGAAAATATCGGGAAAACTTGGTTTTCGGAGTATGTGGCGGACTCCTTGGTGCCCAAATTACTAAACCAGAATACCAAATCCAGAAAAAAGTATACCAATAGTGAAAAGTATGCCCCTAGTATAGACAATAGTGATACTAGTATAGACAATAGTG
>Ga0180433_10004460_pt1 | contig 19656 bp, 21 predicted proteins | sample SS_ome_8_FD_132980 | JGI IMG/M metagenome (GOLD analysis project Ga0180433, IMG submission 132980) | Hypersaline lake sediment archaeal communities from the Salton Sea, California, USA - SS_1_D_1 metaG | ecosystem: Environmental > Aquatic > Non-marine Saline and Alkaline > Hypersaline >... | reverse complement strand
TGACTCGGGGCCGATGTGATTCGCTAAATCTTCATCGTATGAAACTTTCATTCACTACTTCCCGCCGGTTTTACCGGCGCACCAATGTTAGGGTTAATATTCAGGGTAGATGAGATCTGCCAGGAGCGACTCGTCATAGAGCCTGGACTCAATGTCTACGCCAAAAAAATCGGCAACCGGTTTCAGGATTTCTGGATTGTTTTTCCACACCGTTCGGCCGGCTTCTAAGACCACATCAATTCCTTTTCTTGTCATCTTGCCCAGGGGCTGGCGACACGGCCCACCCGGCATCCCAAGAACGGCCATAAGGGTCTTCATGCCAAGGGGATTTCTGGCGCGGCAGCCAACGGTTCCGTAAGGGGTTACCTCCTGGGTTTTTACAGTCACGATGCCGAAGAGAGGTTTCAAGGCTTTCATCAGTTTTTCTGCCTCAGCCACGTTGCCCTCGTTGGCAAAGGTGGTCATATCCTGAACCGCCTTGGGGGCTATATTGGAGGCCACTGAGATCACGCCGCTAGCCTTGATGGCGGGATCGGTCATCATGGTGAAGGTCTTGTCATCATCGCCGGATAAAATGGTGAACTCCGACCCGCAGCATTCCCGGGTGTGTTTCATGTTGTCCAGGTTCCCGGTTGCTTCCTTGACCGTGTTGACATTGGCAAACTGCTTATCCAGTATGGCCAGGTCTTCGGGCAAGAGCTGAGCACCCGTGCGCCCTGGAATCACATAGGGAATGATCTGAATCTGAGGAAATTTCTTTGCTACAGGGGCCACATATTCCCTGCGGATCTCAAGGGAACTCGGTCCATTATAATAGGGATCCACCAGCAGGGCTGCATCAGCCCCCACATGCACCGCGTGCTCTGTACTCTCCAGCGTTTCCCGGGTATTGTTGCTCCCGGTCCCTGCAATGGACTGGCACCTGCCCTTGCACTTTTCCACCACCGCCTGGATGACTCTGTTGTGTTCTTCCCAGTTCAATGTGGGGCTTTCTCCTGTCGTTCCCACCGCCAGGATGCCACTTATGCCCCCGGCAATCTGAAACTCCACCAGCTTTTCCAAGGCCGCATCATCCACCTCATACCCCTTAAACGGCGTCATCAGCGCTGTGTAACCCCCGCTAAACATTTCGGCACCTCCTTGTCTAAGGTTCCCTCAAAAAAAAACAGCCGGAGCTCGCTCCGACTACAACCGACCAAGAGAGCGCTCCACGAAAACCCCGTGACAGTCCTGCGGATGTTATCCACAGGCCCAGCCCGCCTCTGCAACAGGCCAAGGACGGACTTCGGCGGTATGCCCTTTGGCCGCAGGCTCAAGATGCGGGGCCTGCCCCCCTTGCCTGTGGCTACTCATGCACACCGCGCCTCAACTCTGGTTCTAAGTTACCGTAAAAGATAGCCTGTTATGTGTCAAGAAGAAAAGTTTCCGCGAATATGTCAGGCCCTGAGCGTGGCGATCAGTTTGTCGGGATCAAGGAGGATTGCCATGGCGTGTCCGATGTGCGTGACCACCACGTCGGCCTGAAGCAGGGCCTTGGCTGTGGCCCCTTCTGCCTGAACCGTGCATATGGAAAGCTTCGCCACCTTAAACATCTCTACGTCTATGTTGCCGTTTCCCACGCAAACTGTGTGGTCAGGTCCGATCGATTCGACAAAGGCCCTTTTCTCCTGAGCCGTTTTGGTGACAACGGCTTCAATCCCTGCAGCATTCTCGAAGGTCTGTCCAAGGTTACCCCGTGTGTCGCCCGAAAGGATGTAAATCTTGAATCCGTCGCCTCGAAGGACATCCAGTGCTTCCAAGACGCCGGGGATAAACTCACCGGATTCCGTTAACGTGCCGTTTAGATCCAGCACCACGTTTTCCAGCTCGACGGAGCCGTAGCCAGGCACATCAATGGTCTTCACTTGTTTCTCCTGAGTTCCTTTTCCTTCTTGGCCAAAATGTCTGCGGTGTGAAGAAAACTGCGTTTTTGCGCAACCGTCATTTCACGAATCGCCCATCATCTTTCGATGTGTCAACCTTATGAACATTTTCCTCAAGCCATCCTATGCTATCTACTTCTCTTGTGTCGAATCTTGGCACGTAGGGCTTAATATCCAAAAGGGGCGTGCCATCTACAATGTCTACATCTTGAATATGCAGTATAGTCTTTTCAATCCGGACGAGACGTACCACGGAGATCCCTATGGAGTTCGGTCTGCTTGGCCCTCGCATGGCAAAGACGCCCCGGGGTTTGCTGTCCATAAATGGCTTCGCTGTTAAGGACGCCCCTTTGGATAGATGAAAGTGGTATATCAAAATAATGTGAGAAAAGCCTTCAAGATCTTTTAAGCCTCCAGCATATTTGGCAAACACCTCCACGGTTCCATCAATACCCCTGGCACCTTCAGGTTGTATGGGTGTGCCTTTAGGTTCCTTGAAGGGAGAATGAATGATGCCTATGGGTTTATAGGTTATCTCAGTCATCCCCTTTTGCCCTCAAATCAGTGGGCGCCTGCATGGCCTCTTTGGGTATATCAATCCGCATCTGTTAGGTGGCCTGTAATGAACTTCTGTATAGCCGCAACGACCTGTTCTTTGACCTGCGATGGGCTCATGGCGACCCAAACTGTAAAATTGTACAATTCCTGAGTATCAGCCTTCAACCATTTGCCGTTACTATGCAAAAATGTCAGCAGGGTGGTTATGGCAATTCTCTTGTTACCATTCTGAAAAGGATGGTTCTTGATCATAAGGTAGAAGAGAATACTAGCCTTAGCGACTAGCTTTGGATACAAGGCCTTCCCTGAAAATCTCTGAAAGGGGGTCAACACACAGCTTTCGAGGATGTTTGGAAACCGGGTAGAAAAGTCTGGTATTGGCTCGTTGAAAGAGAGATGCTCTTTCGCGAGTCTGAAAGCAAGGTATTCTACGTCCGCTATGGTTATGATATTCACTATTCCTTGCCCAACTTCTTGAGCACTTCTCCATATTCCCGCACTGTTCTGCGAACAGCGGCGTCTATGCGTTGCTTTCCGCTTTTCGTTACCTCCTTGCCAAGGATGCTTGCAATTGTCTGGTCTGTTATGACATAGGTTCTGCCTATCTTTGTGGCAGGGATCTGTCCTTTCTTCACCCGATTGTAGATTGCGATGCGGCTAACCCCAAGAAGCTTTGCCAGCTCAGGAATAGTGACGTATTTTTCCTTGACCATGGTTCTCACCTGCAGTGATAATGTTAATCTATGGCTTATAGCTTAACATAAGTTAATATGTATTGCAAGTATTAACATAAGTTAATGTACTTTTCATGGATTAACATCAAGAAACAACGACCGTCCGGTTCATCCGGTTATCCTCCCTGTGTCATTTCTTTTTTCGAATATATTTGATGCCTTCAAGTCCCTTGAAATCGGCGTCTTGGGTCCATATGGTCGCTTGATAAAGCCGGCCTGTGGCGAGAATAATACTGTCGGCCATTGGCATGTTATGTTCAAGACTGACTTTGGCTGCCGTCATTGCAATGTTCGTCGTCAGTTCAATGACTTGACCCTGCTTCATCAGGGCAACTGCTTGAAGCCCTGCAGATTCATCGCGCTGCCGGAGGACAGATTTGAACACTTCATAGACGCTGATCGTAGGAACCACTAGTTCATCCACCTTTTTCAGTGGGGTGGCAAAAAACGATGCATTCGCACCATCTGCAAAGAACTCAAGCCAACCAGATGAATCTACGAGGTTCATGTTCTATCCGTCTCCCTTTCAACAGTCGTATCAATACCTTTAAGGAATCCTTTCATTTCAGATATTTTCTTAACCGGGATCATTTCTATGCGATCCCCCAAGGCAACCATCTGCAGTTGCTGGCCTGGCGTAAGATTGAGCGCCTCTCTTAGTTTCTTGGGAATAACGACTTGATACTTTGGCGAAATCTTCACGGCTTCCATACAAAACCTCCATCGATATTATTCTTGTAATACTATAATCCTATCGATTGTTTTTCGCAAGCATAATTTGCAATGAATTGAAGATCCCTGCAGCAATCTGTGGGGAATGCTCTCGCTTTTGCGGTTCAAGTGAACGTAACGTACCAACTCCAACAAATAAGGCTCCTCCTGACAAATAGTCTATTTATGAAGGTTTAATAAAAGATGACCCTAGGGAAACCAAGGCAGAAAGGAGGAGGATGTTATGCTAAGATACGTTCAAAAACATGACTTAATTCCATGAAATCGACAGACATTTCAGTTTCTCCATTTCTTTGCTCACCCATCCTATAGGCCGGTCCAAAAAGAAGATTGATCTCTATGTTTTTTCTATTACAATAATTCGTCAAAGAAGGCTTTGCCATACTTCCGATCATATATGCCCCATGTTTTTTACCCCATTCAAAATGAGGTCCATCCCCGCCACTGTCGCCAATGATCACCATCTTTTTTTCAGAAATTCCAAAAGACCTTAAAGCAGCCTCAGTATTTTTGCCCTTATCTTGAATTTCGTGTAGCTCATACATATGAGGGGGATCCGTCTCTAAAGCGGGGTATCGAATCATCGAGCTGGCCGATATCACGGGAACTTTTGGAAGTAATTTTTTCACAAATATACGCTGGAAATATCCCATGCCGCCTGTTGTATTGATCATGATTAGGATTCTATTTTTTAGGCACCAGTCGATTAAATCTGGGACACCTTTGTAGGTTATGAAAGAATCGTCTAGGTATGCATCCATTTGCTGAATGGATATCGGCCCAGGGAGGAGTTTTTCAATTTTTCTATTAGCCGTTCCGAGGGATATTTTATTGCCTGTGTATTCTTTAAATATGGTCGTTAAGTCTCGGATTAAATCCGGATAGCTATAGGTCATTGGGTCGAAGGGTCCACAGGGTGCAAGACACTGGTTCCAGTCCGAAGAAATTATTGCTTCGAAGGGTTTCTCCATGGTCTCTGCTTACGCATAGTCATACAGAAATTTATGCCCAACTAACGGGCTGACAGGTACATACCTATGCCATCATTTGGTCCAAATGAAACGCATAAGCGCATGACCGTCCCTACGATTCCCCCTATTTCTTTTTTGAATCCTTATCTAAATTGATACCAGCAATTGTTAGCTCTACATCCTCTAGCACATCCATAGCTTGCGCAACGTGATCGGTTTTCACCATGAGCCTCACAGGATCTGCTAACGGTCGAACATACATGAAATGCTCACCTTTAAAAAAATAGGAAATGTCTTCAGAATCGAGTAGTGATTTCAAAAAAGCGACGTCAGCCGGATTATATGTGGCAAGGATCTCTTTGTAATCCACGAATTCAAGTTCAGGTTCGGGTGGTAGCTCATCAATCAATTTGATGTTGCAGACCGGACATTTTCTGATACCTTCAATGAATTCTCCTTTGCATTCCGGACAGAACATTTCCACTCTTTCTCCTTACATTATCACTAACGCTGAATTGACCTGCCACCGCAGACGTCGTGAGCCGAAGAACGCAAAGCGGCGGATCTATTGGTCCGCCCCTTGTGTTTTCCTTCTTTCGTATCGCCTAACGATCACTTCTGCCATCTGGCTGCACGAGCCCATGCGACACCCATTTTAAAATTGGATGAGATCCAGGTCCCTCCTTCTGTACCTTGAACACGGCGTTGGCCCGGTCATACATTGTCCCCATGTCGATACAACTGCCCCTGAACCGGGGATGATAAGCCGCCTGAATGGCCTGACCATCGCTTTGAAACACATAAAGACAATCACCTTCCGGAACATGGTCGAAACCATATTCTCCCTTAAGAGAGGTCCCATGCTTCCCATTTATTTCATCGAGTGGATGGTAAGGTCCATATATGTAGACAGTTTCCCAATCAAAATCGGTAAGATCAGCAAACCTTATAATCGTGCCAGGACCTTTCCTTACCTCAGCCGTCAACCTATGCGAAAAGTCGGTCGAATCCGAGCAGCCGAGCAAGACACAAATCCCAAGCACTGCTGTGATGATACTTATGTATTTTGGAAACCTCGTCCAAGAAACAAGCATATATTTAGTTTGGATAGCACAAAACACGAGGACTTTCAAGCGGTTGCCTTGATGGCAGAGAGATGTAATAATGGAAGCGTCGCAAAATGCCTATACATGCCTATGGTATTTTTATTTTCTAACCCTCCTTTGAGGCCCCAGTATATTGTATGGCTTTACTGCTTGAACTACTGGTTTGGAACCAATACCGACTTGTGGGACAGACCTCCTGTGGAGAGAAAAGGTTCTTCACCAGGAAACAGGCTGTGACAACATAGGCCAACGGCGCCTGAGGATATCAATAATATGCTTTGTTGCCACATTATCCACCTCGATTATTAGACTCTGTTGTTCTTCTCCGTCATTCCAAGAGGAGGGAACGCAATCATTATAGGTGTTATTGAGACTACTCATCTGTTTCTCCTGATGATCCGAACCTCAATTTGAACTCCTCAATTGCGCTGTACAGCACTGGGACAACAAAGATGCTGATCAACACAACGAGCATGCCCCCGAAAGAGGGAATGGCCATAGGAACCATGACATCGCTGCCACGTCCCACTGAGGTCAGAACGGGAATTAGCGCCAGGATCGTCGTTGCCGATGTCATCAAGCACGGCCTGACCCTTCGCTGAGCCGCAACGATTGTTGCCTCATGCACGTCCTTGATCGACTGCGGTTGCCTTTCCCGAAAAACCTGACCGAGATATGTGGACTGAATCACACCGTTATCAGTGGCTATGCCGAACAGGGCCAGGAATCCCACCCATACGGCCACGCTCATGTTGATAGTCTGAATCTGAAAAAGTGTTCGCATGGAAACTCCGAAAATGCTGAAATCCAGAAACCATGATTGGCCGTACAGCCAGATCAGAAGAAACCCCCCACACCAGGCGACAAAAACTCCTGAAAAGACGAGCAGCGTTGTTGTCACGGACCGAAACTGGAAGTAAATGATCATGAAGATCACAAAAAGAGCCAACGGAAGAATGATCGACAGTGTTCTTGTAGCGCGAACTTGGCTTTCGTAGCTGCCGGCAAAAGTATAGCTGACGCCCGGAGGCAGCGCGAATTCACCGTTAGCGATCTTCTTCTGGAGATACGCCTGGCATTGCTCCACAACGTCTACTTCAGCATGCCCTGGCTTCTTATCGAAAACCACATAACCGACCAAGAACGTGTCTTCGCTCTTGATGACCTGGGGGCCGCGGACATACCGTATCTCTCCGAGTTCTATAATCGGAATCTGTGTGCCACCGGCTCCAGGTACCAAGATCCTATCCATAGCCTCAATGCTGTCGCGCAGTTCCCGTTGATAGCGAACCCTCACGGGAAACCGTTCCCGACCTTCCACCGTTGTGGTAATCTTTCGCCCGCCAATGGCAACTTCCACAACGTCTTGGAACTTGCGAATAGGCACGCCATAGCGTGCAAGGGCCGTACGATCCGGTACGATCTCCAGATAAGGTTTCCCGACAATTCGATCAGCCACCACGGCTGAGGCTTCCACACTGGGCACCTCTTTCAGGAATCGTTCGATTTGCAGCCCGACACTCTCAATGACTTCCAGTGATGATCCTTTGACCTTGACCCCCATTGGGGCACGCATGCCGCTCTGAAGCATGACAATCCTGGCGGCTATGGGTTGCAACTTGGGCGCTGAAGTGGTACCCGGAATCTTTGCTGCCTTCACGATTTCCTTCCAGATATCGTCCGGCCCCGTGATATGATCACGCCACTGTCGGTAAGGCCGCCCGGATGAGTCAGGAATCAGTTGTCCATTCTGGGCCCGAACAAACTGGCCCGTTTTTTCGTCGTACCGAAATCTTATCCTCCGTCCATCCTTGTCGGTCTTGTATTCAGCCTTGTAGTTGATCACGGTCTCGATCATAGAGATGGGGGCCGGGTCCAAAGGAGTTTCGGCCCTGCCAAGTTTTCCCACGACAGATTCAATCTCTGGAATGGAGTGGAGGGCCATGTCCTGTTTTTGCAGAATGTCCAAGGCTTCGCCAATAGATGCATGGGTCATGGTCGTGGGCATCCACAAGAATGAACCTTCGTCCAGTGGAGGCATAAACTCCTTGCCCAGTCCAGGGAATTTGTGATCTAAATATCGAATGGGTCGGTTCTTCTTTACGGGCTCAGGAATCCATCCAAAGAGCCCATCAAATCCAAGCCAGATGGCTGCTCCGAAAAGCACGAGCAAGAGAGGGAGAGAAAAAAATGCAGTTTTATGTTTGAGAAACCAGCGAAGAAGCTGCGAATAAACACGTTGAAACAGCCAGAAGAACCCCAGCAGAATCCCTATCAAGACGGCAACAAAGACGAGGTTTCGCAACAAGCCACGCTCTGGGCCGAGGGGCTCCCAATACCCAGTCAATAGAACCCCTACGACAAGAACAGCAATTGCGATAGCTATCCAGGATTCAAATTGTGCAATGGCTTTGGGTATTCTTTCGTGAAACAGATGATATGTGCCGAGAAACACCAGTATTAGCCCGACCCACCAAGCCAAGGTCAAGGCGAGGACAATACCGATGATAATGAACACGAGGTTCAGAGCTGAGCGCAGTTTTTTGCCCGAAATCTTACTGCAAAACAGAACGTACGCCGCTGGAGGCAGCACAGTGAGCGCGATCACGATGGAAGCAACCAGGGCAAAGGTCTTTGTGTAAGCCAGGGGCGTGAACAGCTTGCCTTCGGCACCAATCATGGTGAATACAGGCAGGAAGCTTACGACTGTGGTCAATACGGCTGTAAGCACTGCGCCGCCCACCTCGCTGGCTGCGCGGTGGACGATTTCCAGACGTGACTCCTCTGGTGAAGCACGTTCGAGATGGCGCAGGATGTTCTCACACACAACAATTCCCATGTCCACAATCGTGCCGATGGCTATGACAATACCGGAAAGTGCCACAATATTGGCCTGCACCCCGAAAAATTTCATGGCGATGAAGCATAAGAGCACGGCAAGGGGAAGCATCCCGCTGATCAACGCGCTGCTGCCCAGGTGCATGACCATAATAAGGACCACGATGATGGTGACCAGGATCTCCAGCGCGATGGCATCATTAAGAGTCCCAAGGGTCTCGTAAATCAGGCCTGTCCGGTCGTAGAAGGAAATAACAGTCACTTTGCTCATGGTGACCCATGACGGCCATTCGTCTCTCGGAACTGATCGCAAATAGGTCAACCACCCATCCTGATTAAGTTTCGGTCCTTTGAAGGCCTCAAAGTCAAGCCTTTTTGCGTACTCAGCAACCTCGGCTCTGCTGGTTTTCGAGAAGTCTATGATGGTCTTGGCAGGAAGGGCTTCTCTGGTCTCATTGATCTTCTTCTTAACATTGTTAATAACCGCCAGGGGATTGTCGCCGAAGCGAGCAACCACCACTCCGCCGACAACTGGCGCTCCTCCTTTGTCCAGAGCGCCCCTGCGGGTGGTCGGTCCCAGTGTTACGTTGGCAATATGCTTCATAAGAATGGGAACGTTGTCCTTCTTCACCTTGACAACACTGTTTTCTATGTCTTCTATCGCCTTTATAAAACCTATGCCGCGGACGAAGTATTCTGTCCGGTTCAATTCGATAGTCCGCGCACCAACATCAATGTTGGATGATTTTACCGCCTTAAACACCTCGTCGATAGTAACTCCGTGAGCCCGCATGGCATCTGGATCCACGTCAACCTGGTACTCTTTGACATAGCCGCCAATGGAGCCCACTTCGGCAACACCGTCTGCAGAAAGAAGCCAGTACCGTACGTACCAATCCTGAATGGTTCGGAGCTCTTCCTGATCCCACCCTCCTGTTGGGTTGCCCTCGGGATCTCGACCTTCGAGGGTGTACCAGTAAATCTGGCCCAGGGCCGTGGCGTCTGGGCCCAGTGCGGGCTGTACGCCTGCAGGGAGCGTTCCCGCCGGGAGGCTGTTCAGCTTTTCGAGCAATCGCGTTCGGGACCAGTAGAATTCAACGCCCTCTTTAAAGATGACATAGATGGTTGAGAACCCGAACATGGAATAGCTGCGGATCGTCTTGACGCCGGGAATGCCCAACAAGGCGACCGTCAGCGGGTAGGATATCTGATCCTCGACGTCCTGTGGTGAACGTCCCATCCATTTGGTAAAAACAATCTGCTGGTTTTCTCCTATGTCAGGAATGGCATCAACGGGCACAGGGTATCTTGTGATACCATCTACTTTCCAATCGAAGGGGGCGACCAGGATTCCCGTTACGACGACGGCCAGCACGAACAGCCCAACAACAAGTCTATTGGTCAGGCAAAAGCGCAGCAGCTTGCCGATTGCCGATCTCTGTTCCGCTGTTTGCTTGGGCGGGCGGTGTTCATCCATGTTCGTGCCCTCCAGGTTGCTCTTGCCCGGGAATAACTTCTATGACGTCGCCACATCTCAACATCATTTTTCCGAAATATGGATTGGCCGCTTTTTCACTAGCCTGAAACCAAGTCGCGCCACGGTTGTCGAAAGCCATGGGGCATTTAAACCAATACAAAGTTGCCGCTGATGTCTTGAATCGTTTTTGCGTGGCCATAATCTGTTCAGACAGCACGGCAAAGTCTTTTCGAATGGCTTCTATCTCCTTTGCCTTGACCATATGCGATAGAATCCTCTTTAACTCCGCTTCGTGCTTCATCCAGTCCACATGGTCTTGCCCTGACACTAGCGTCATATCGACCGCTGCAAGGGCATTGAACGCCCTTTCGGCCTCCTGCATAGCCTCATCGGCTTGATCTGCCGCCAAGGCTTGGTGGATGGTAAGATAGCCTTCCAGAACCTTGCCCAATTGATGGCGAAACTCTGGGCTGAGTTTGGCAATGGTGTGGGTTTCGTGTTCATGGGAGATTCCCATCTGTGCCTGAAAGGAGGAAAGGTGTTGGTCTAGAAGCTTGGCCACTCGCTTTGCTTCTGAAAGCTTCTTGACATTGGTGCCTTCCGCTCCATCGTTACGGAGGAACATGGCATATTCCTCCCACAGCATAGCAGCGTGGCCGCTTAGCTTCTCGCTATCCACGGAATCAACCTGCTCAGATAGTGTGGAAAAAGCTTTGTGGATCTCCTTAATGTTGCCGGATTTGACAGATGATTTTGCAGCGTTGGCTGCCATTACAACCTTGTGAAATTGGCTGCGGACAAGATCTGGCAGCATAACGGTTGGACGCCCTGGAGCTGGCTTTTGGGATTTGTGCTTATCGCCATGAGCGTGGGTGTGACCGCCAGCTGCTCCGCCCTCAGGGCTCATCATGCTGGGCTTAGCCTGAATTTGGAGTTCTGCGTCTATCTTGAAGCTGCCTTTTATCACTACCTGATCCCCTTCATTCAGGCCACTGCTCACGAGGTAGTAATCACCCGCGCGAGGACCCAGGACGATCTCCCGTCCTTCGTATGTCGGCTTTTCTTTGTCCGGCACTTTAACGTATACAATGGCTCTCTTACCCGTGATCAAAGGTGCCGATGCCGGTATGACCAGAGGTTTATCCGCCTTTTTAGGGTCAACACCCACATATCCGAGGGACTCGGTCCGCACGAGTGGCATCCCGCAAATGCTGCAGCTTCCTGCCGAATCCTTAACCTCGTCCGGATGCATAGGACAGATCCACTTGCCGGCCAGTGACGCCTCCATCACCTTGCCACCGCTTGCGACCTTGGCCCTTGCCACGGCTCTGACAAACATGCCTGGTTTAAGTTTCATTGCAGGATTTGCCACGTTAACCCGCAATTTGACGGTGCGCGTGGCTTGGTTCAGGATGGGGTCGATGAATGATATGGTTCCCTTGAAGACTTCGCCCGGATAGGATTCTGTCGTGAATTCCACATGGTGGCCGTACCGCAGCCAAATCAGGTCCGATTCATAAGCATCCAGCCGCACCCACACTTGTGATAGGTCCGCAATCGTGTAAATCTTGGTCCCAGTATTGACGTACATCCCTTCCTGAGCGTGCTTGTGTATGACAATACCGCTGGATGGCGAGTAAATGGTCATGTGGTCACTCGCTTTGCCGCGCTTTTCGATTCGGGCAATCTGTCTTGATGTCAAGCCCCACAGGCGCAACTTTTCCCTGGCAGCAGTGACTGTGGCCTCTGACATCTTACGTATCATGGAAACGTCGCTGCCCCTCAGGTTCTTCACTGCTCGGATCGCCTGAAGAAGCTCTTCCTGAGCACTCAGAAGCTCTGGACTGTAAAGGTAGACCATGTGGTCTCCCTTTCTTACTGGGACCCCCGTGTAGTCCACGAAAAGACGGTCAAGACGGCCCGGAACCCAAGCACTGATATCGGAAACCCGCGTCTCGTCGTAATCCACCTTGCCAACCATGCGGATCTCTGCAGTCACGAATTTTCTCTCAACAGGCGCTGTCTCGATTTCCATGAGTTTGGCGGAATGCTCACTGACTGACAACTCTCTGCTTCCCTCACTCTCATCCTTCCCGGCCTTAACAGGAATCAGATCCATGAAGCAGATCGGGCATTTGCCCGGCTTGGGTAGCTTGATCTGGGGATGCATGGAGCAGGTCCAGAGCTGGGTTTCCTGCTTGGCAGATTTAACATCTCGAGGACCTTCGGGCACATTTGCATTACGCTCAGGTTCATATCCGCCCCGAAAAAGCGCACCTGCCGCGAAAGCAATGACGACCAGTAACGCCACACCCCATGGGCCCTTCCAGGCTCTCAGCTTTTCTGTAAGTTTGCTCATGATGGCTATCCTCTGCTGGTTTTCAGCTGAAGACAAACTTGGTTTTCAACAAGTCGCATTTTTCCCTCAGCTCACATCATCACTTGAGTTGATTTCGGTCTCTCTCGGTCTATTTTCGGAGAGGTCCTTATTGACCAGAGTCTCAATCTCCGCAAGTCGCATGGCACGGTCAGCCAACGCGCGCTCATAGGCAAGTTGAAACTCCAGAAGCAACCTCTCAGCGTCTATCAGGGAGATGAAGCTCACCTTCCCCCCTTGAAACCCCAGTTGGGCCACGTTCAAAGACTCGTCTGCCTTGGGAATGAGAGTATCGCGGTATAGGTCGATCTTTCTCTCCGCATCTCGGAGGTGGTACAAGGCAAGTTTCAAATTGGCTTCCAACTGATTCTCGGTATCCGCTCGCAGTTCCTGCGTAGCAGCCTGGCGAAGTCTCGCTTCCTTTTCCGCCGCCCGATACTTGCCGTGCCAAATCGGCAGAGTAAGGGAAGCTTTGGCAATCACCGGGGCTTTCCCGCTGTCAGACGTGTCGGGCATCAAGGCTTCGTCTGTATCTATGTAATCCACGCCAATCGTGATGTTGGGGTAGTAGTTCTTCCTGGCAAGTTTGATGGCAAACTCTTCCTGCTTTGTGAGAAAGTCTAAACGCTTAAGGTCGGGATTCCGCTCGGCAAGCCAATCGAGGGCCTCCCTATCCGTGAACACAGAATCCTCGTAAGGGATCGTTTGAGGCCAGGGCAGGGAGGCATCTGCTGGTCGATTGAGAGCTGCATTCAACCTAGCCACAATCGGCTCGCGAAGCGACTCCAGTGTTCGCAGCCTGTCGTCAAGCTTACCCAATTCAACCTGGGCCTGAATTACGGCGGCATGAGATGCGTGGCCAGTCTTAAAACGTGTTCTGGCAACGCTTTCAAGGTTTATCAAGAGATTGATATGCTCCTTCGTGATCGCTACGGCCCGTCCCAGATAATAGTATTCGTAGTAGGCTGATTTCACACGGTAGAACAGGTGTAGTTTTGCCTTCTCGTACTGCTCCTGCTCGGCATTAGCACCCTCGAAAGCAACGCTGCCCTTCAGCTTCAACTTCCCAAACCACGGAAACGTCTGAGATATACCAAACTTCTGTTGCTGAGGACCCACCCGAGTCTCCACCTCCTCGATATAATAGGCATAGTCAAAACGGGGATCCGGAAGCGTGGTGACCTGTGTGACTCTCTCTAAGGCAGCTTGCCACTGGTGGAATGCGGCCTCTAACCCGGGGTTGTTCAGCGTTGCATATTTCAAATAATCTGCAAGCGTCGAGTTCTGATCAAGATCTGGAAGACTTTGTGTTGGGGAGTTCCCCCCCCGAATGTCGGTTTCATGATCTGCAATATCATCATGCGGAAGTCCCGCGGCAGCTGTTCTCGGTTTTTCCCAGCTTGTCAGAACAAGGAAAATCAAGGCTAAGACGACTATCGTAGTTTTCGCGCGTTTCATTGTCTTGTTCCTCCTTCATATTAACCAATCTGGGGTTTACAGGGACACGGACACGATTCCTCCAAAACATGGGTGTGGGGCCCTAGATCTGATGTTAAAGGAGGAAACATCTTACAAGTTGGCGTTTCACAGGACTTTTCCAGCATCAAGCGTACCGGTTCTCAGCGGCTAATGATGGGACTGCAAGGAGGTTAACACAAAAGGGGTAAATTTTGCAGGTAAAGCGCCAAGGAAAGACCTGCGCGACTGGGTGAGATTAGATCTTGCCAACACTCATATTCACAATTCACACGATCTTGTAATAGATTGACTGTGCGTGTCATAGTTCAACCCGTTTAGACCTATGGTGTAAAACCAGAGCTCACTGCTTCAATTTCTTCGCAATATACACACGAAGAGGACATTGGCAAAGGTGTGAGTACCCGAAAGCAACTGAGAATGGGCACTTTTGGGGATAAACTTCCATGCACTCCAGATATTCGTCTAGTCCGATATCCTTTGCTTTGCACAGAACCTCCAGGCCGGATTTGTAGCACTTGAAATCCTTTGGGCATTCCATCTCACCGATGATTCCTTCGAGTTCTTTTTTGGCTTCTTCATCCATTTTGCACCTCAAAGACATTACTTTGGGTCTTCACACAATATGTAACACGTTGCATTTTGATCCAGTTTCCAGAATCAGACATAACTTGCCATCATTGACAGCCCCCCAACGGTTCCATTATAGATTTGTAGTGTATATCATTTCATTTGCGACGGAGGCGGGCTGTCCGGCACGTAACACTCGGGGCATTGGATTTCTATAACCTCTAGCCGCTTCAAGGCTTCTTGGGTGTCGAGGGCCCCGTCTTCTTCGCTGGCCAGAAAGCGCCCTCAGATGGCTCCATACCGGTCAACCACTAGCATAGCCGGCCTAGGGAAGTCTCTCGTTCCAGGGCAAAGCTCGGCAACCCGATCGTCTGAGTCAAAAAGGAATGGGAATGGCGGACTCAGTTCATTGTGCAAAGCTTCCGCTGCCCTTCTGTCACCGCCAATAATGGCTAGAAGCTGTAAACTCTGCGCCTCAAAACTAGCAAATTCATCTTTTAAGATCCTGAGAAGCCTCCTACACGACTTACACTCAGCTTCATGGAAAAATGCCAAGACTAGATTGCTTCGCTGCCAAAAACCCTTAGGGCCTATAGACTTCCCCTCTGTCGAGGGTAAGAGTTAAACCAACATTTTGAAGCCTACATATTGCCTGAAAAGCCAGGGACGGTCCCCAAGCCCCAGGTTATGCTACCTTCTTAGGCTTAAAGGGCCGCATCGTCCAAACGGGAATGGGGGATCTCCTCAAGACCCTTTCAGTCACACTCCCAAACTCATGGCGCCCTTTCCTACCATGGGTTGACATCACCACGACATCCACGCCTTCCTTCTCAGCTGTTTCGAGGATCTTCTCAGCAGGGTCACCCACCAGGACCAGTTTGTGGAACATGGGGCAGCCGGCCAGGTCCTTTCGGCAAACTTCTTCCATCTGCTTTTTCGCATGGGGAATCTCCCACTCATGGAGTTTCTCGATATGTGATGGCGTCAGTTCCCCATACCAAGACTCATAGTCGGCCATGTCCTCAGCCACATAAAGTAAGTATATCTCGGCCCCATACTTTTTCGTCAGAGACAAGACATAGGGCAAAGCTGCATTGGCGTTATCAGAAAAGTCTGTTGGCCATAAAATCTTCTTGATTTCCATTTCGTCGCCTCCTTGATAACTTTCGTGTGCTTTTGGACTGTCAGATACGTTCGGCTAGGCAGGAAGAATTCTCAAAAACTTTCAGACCCCACCTCTCCCCATGAGACGCAGATTCTTAGCGTTTAGTTCATGGCTCTTTGCTAAACAGATAAAGGAGCCTTTTAACGCCGTGCTCAGGGCTGTCTACAGCAACCCTCCTGACAGTGTGCCACTCTTGGCAAAAAGAATCGCTTCATAACACTCACCTCCTCAGTACCAGCGATGAAGAGAAATGGCCAAATCGCAAGGCAGCGGCAGTACCGGAGCCGGGGTCGGTGTCTCATCCTCATATTTATTATGGGTGCGGTGAGGCCACATGTTGCCACCGGCTCCAGAGATCTCCCGCATGTAGAAACAAAAGCAACGATGGGGCACAAATCTACTTTGGTTCGACTGGATATTTAGCCTTCTGCCATTCCTTCAAGCCTCCTTCAAGCACGTATACTCTCGTGAACCGCATGTCCCTCAGTTTCCTTGCCACCCTGGCACTGGTACCCTCATTGGGTCAGGATCAGTATAATGCGATGGTCTTGCCCTTTGGGTACCGTTTGGACCAAATCACCGAATCGACGGGATTTTCCCTAATGGCCCCCTTGATCTTGACTGCGCTTTCCTTCCAATGGACGTGTGTCTGAACATCTAAAATTACCAGCGAAGGATCGTCGAGCCGAGCTTTGAGATCCTCTCTGGAAATTCTCGGGGCCATGTCAGTAGGTTCAGTACAGCGGGGAATGCTACCCACTACGGCCAAAAATGGGATGAACGCCCAAATGGCAAATCGTTTCTTGGTCATTCGGCCTCCTTTCTTCCCGCTTTAATTGGGGGCCGATACACACAGCCTTCTAACCTCTTCCGCAAATTAACTGCATTATCTCCGTGATCTTACCAAGCTATTGGACAAACAGAATATCTGTTCGGTCAATTTTAGCTGATTTTTCACAAATCTCACGTCACACCCCCATAAAAATTTTGTGGGCCAATCAGGTGGAAATCTATTCTATATATGTTTGGTATAGAATAACCACGTTGTGGTGTGGTGTCAAGAATTGATGCATGCCGTCTCAGCCGCCGGTATGGTCAAGGCTACGGAGCGTTCTTATGACAGCTCATGCTTTCCTTGCTATGCTATCGCCCGGTGTTGATTGACTTTGGAAAGGGTGGCCCTTGCGGTTTTAGGCATAAGTCGGAATATTTGGAGCAGATCTGGAGAGGAATGAGCAATCAGGCATGAACGCAAAAGAAAGCCCCTAGGACTGAACTGAATAAAACCCCAACCCTTGAGCTACAACACCTAGTCTATCCGTTTACTTATACTACCAGGACACATAGGAAGAAGAGAGGTTACGGCAGGATGTGTCATGAGGCAATAACTTGGCATGGCAATACGGGCATAAAACAGGCATTTTCTCATACCATAATATGGAGTGCCCCGATGGGCAATATGTACACTTCAGCTTCAGTCTTGCCTCTTTGCCTTTTTTCTCCGTGTCGTAAGCAGTCTTCACTTCGTTTTCCATATGTCATCACCACCTTCACAAAAGCAGTGTTGGTCAAATTGTTCACTTCAAATCCTTGCAGGTCCGTATTGTAGCCACCGAAAACCGTGAAAGCCAACTGTAAATTAGAATTTGGTACAACTTACACATTGACATACAACGCTTCCCCTCCAACCCCCTTTCTATGAGGCGGCAGTAAAGGTGAAGCGGATTGAGCCGGTGTTGAATGGTTAACATCAGGTTGCGCATTATGAAATATGCCCATATTGGTCAATGGGACCTCCTAAAGCGTTAATGGAAGCAAGTAAATTTTATCCTCTACCACAAATTAAGCATCATCTTAGGCGAAACAAGGCATTGAGCCAAATAAGCGTACACCGGAAAGGGAGGATGTCTAGGCGAGCATTGAGGGGAGGCGGGCAGTGCGCAAGATGTGGTAGGTCAGCTCAGTTACGCAGGATTATAGCTTTCTTACCAAAATGTAGGATCTTGGCGGAACACAGTGTGATTACCAAAATAGTAGCTCCATAACACAGCGATCCCTGTAAGATCTTATCAGTATATCAACACAGAAACCAATTCTGAGCCTTGTCTGGGGTAAGGGCAGAGATTGGTCAAGAATGTAATCTTACAAAGCCGGAATGCTCCTGCGGACCCCCTCAAGGGATGTCTGTCACCTTAGTTGGCGGTGTCTCTGCCGTCGGACAGACAGCCAGGAACCTTGACTTTCATGATATAGGCGCTCCAAAGAAATGCCGGAACTAAACACAGACCTGCCATCAACCATAGTGTGTGTGTAAGACCCAGCCCCGTTGAATCAATAGACCATCCACCGACTCCCGCGCTAATAGCACCCATCAGTGTGAAGAGTGCAAATTCTGAAGCAAATACACGTCCCCGAATCTGATCCGGCACCAGTTGCATCAGTAACTGTGATGAGAATACCCAAATGATTCCGCCACCGATGCCGCGCAAAAAAATACCAGTTAATGTAGCTGCGAAGCTAGATAGGTTGCGACACCAATAGATATCAGAAGATAGGATAACGCAATGGCAATGCAAAGCGGTGAACCCCGGTCATTTGTATATCGGCGAGCGATGATAGGGCCAATGCCTGTTCCGACACCCACCGCGGCGAACATGATACCCATGCTAATGCCTCCTCCTTGGCCGATCACATATACCCTTTCAGCCAGAGCGACCTGAATAACCTGTAGCGCCCCAGAAGTGGTCAGGGTGAGAGCTGCCTTGTGCAAAACGATTGCAAAGATGTGCAAGTGCTTACGAAGGTAACGCAACCCATCTATATATTGTCGAAAAGCAGCAGTGACGCTTCCGCTTTCATCAACTGTGTCCAACTTTGAGCCACCCTGAATCCGTGCGATCAGTACGGCTGAGAGAAAGAAAGACAAAGCGTCAAGGACAAACGCTTTGTACACGCCCAACCCTCCAGCCACCAAACCGCCAAGAGCTGTTCCGAAAGCCAGCATAACCGACCATGTGGCTGAGCTGAGGGCATTAGCAGCTCCGAGGTCTTGGGAGCCTACGATGTTGGGCAAGAGGGCATTACGAGCAGGGAAGAAGAAACCGCTGATACCCAACTGAACTGCTGTGAGCGTGTATAGAAGCTAGACGTCCGCTGGGTCTCGAACCAGCAAAAATCCCAGTACCACAACACCCCTTGCCAGATCGGTCAGAATTAGCAAGGTCTTCCTGTCGTAGCGATCAGCGGCCACTCCTGACACAGGACTTATCAAGAAGGGCGCCAGCATCCGAACAACAAATAGTCCTCCGACAGCTATGCCTGAATGGGTAAGCTTTGCAACCAGAGTGGCACAGGCGATTAGGTTAAACCAATCGCCCATAAGGCTTACCATCTGTCCGAACCAGAGAAACCGGAAGTCGGCGTTTCGGGCTATCAGTCTTGAATAACTTGTCCTGTTCAGCTGATCACCAATCCTGTTCAAAAGACTTTCGCCGTAGTGGAAGAGCCACGGACTATGATCGCCACTATGTATTTAATATCGTGAGATATGTCAAAATCGTTTAAGGTTCGAGGGCAACCGGTTGGTGGAAGGGACGCTAGAGAACACGAGGGGACATCCTATAGTCCTCCTGTCAAGCAGAAAATTATACGGCCAATTTGTTTTTAAAATCAGTATGATACTGCAGTGGTGCTACATCAGACAAACTTCTCCTGTATAGTTTGAAGTCTT
>Ga0180433_10004459_pt1 | contig 19659 bp, 26 predicted proteins | sample SS_ome_8_FD_132980 | JGI IMG/M metagenome (GOLD analysis project Ga0180433, IMG submission 132980) | Hypersaline lake sediment archaeal communities from the Salton Sea, California, USA - SS_1_D_1 metaG | ecosystem: Environmental > Aquatic > Non-marine Saline and Alkaline > Hypersaline >... | reverse complement strand
GCTTGTTATCGCCACAAAAGTCCATCCCAATTCTTCAGGCATGTCAAAATCATCTGCATATTCGCCTCTTGTCCAAACATCTGCCATGACATTAATCGTGCTCCAAAGTGTCCATTGCGTCCTGAAAGATCTTGTCAAGAACGCCACGGCTTTTCGCCTGACGTCCTGCGGGTCCTAAAAACGGCCTCTTGTCTGATCCGCCACGTCCGACCTGTTCCCAAAAATACGGATAGTCGAACGGCTTAAACTCTTCAACTCCCATTAATCCAACAACCTTGTCACCGGATCTGAATACTACTCGAATGGATTCGTTCGATCCCCTGTCCATCGGTGCGCTCATGCCGGATGTTCTCTCACTGAAACTGTACCCACCCATAATAGCTCGGATCAAATCACCGGATTTTATCCCAAGCCGTTTCGGTCTCGGGCCTTGAAGATATTCGCTGGCGGAAATTATTGCAACAGCGTGCATCCCTTTCCGCATTGCGCTCTCAACGGTTTCTCGAGTCTTTGTTTCGAGACGTCCAAGAGCCTTGACTTCATCCTTCATATTATGTGTGAGCTGTAGTCTCATATGTTTATCCTTCGATACGGCTCAAGAAGTCCGACAACGTCTTCAGGGAGTTTGCCCGTTTTGTATGTTGTTGTCCCACCGCTATTCGCACGTGTTTCGATTGAGACTTTCCCGAATCGATCTTCACCCTCTCCACTGTTCTCATAGATGCTCGTCATTAAATACAGACAGGCTTGTTCAAGATCCTCTGGAACGCCTGTACGGGAGTTGTCAGCTGTATAAGTTAACGCACCGGTGTCATCTGCACTGTCATTGAAACCAAGAAGATCCGCCGCATTTTGAGAGGCGTTCGTTCCTGTAGACCAAAGGATCTCAAATGTTCCTGCGGATTTCGTCAACGTGAATTTTGACGTCTGCGGATTGAACAAAACCGTATACGATCCTTCACCTGCGGCTTCCAATTCCAGCTGGATCTCTGTTGCAAGCTCATCTGCTGTGTATGTGTCTGCGGTCAGCGTTGCGGCAAGCGCACTGTCACCTTCGGTGAAATCGATTGTGTCGTTTACATTCTCTATCACATTGAATTCGTCATACCCTGCCGTATAAACCGCTTTGACATTTCGGTGTCCCTTTGTGAAGATATTCCCAAGAGATGAATCGGACAACAGGATTGCAAGGGACTCGGAGTTGACAAGCATCCAGTCGTCATCCTCGAATTTCTCGTCACTGTCAAAGTCTCGATTAAGATCCGATGCAAGATACAGATCCACGTCAGACGTCTCTCCGATCACGGGCCACTCATTGAAATTAATACTCTGCATTCCGTTCCCGTCCAGATACTCTGTGACAGACCTTGCCCTTAGAACTCTCTTGCAATAGTGTTCAATGGCACGGCTTGACCTTTTTAATATATTAAGATAGAAAGCGTCAGACGTTATTCCTGATTCATCCTGTGTTTCTTTGAATGCTGATACACTTGTAAGGTATCGTGTATTCATTTTCAGAATCCTATCGGTTCATCGAGTGAATTTACCTCTTTATCTTTCTTGGCCATCTCTTCATCTTTGTCAGATTTGTGCAGGTGTTTCCTGTTGTTCATGTTTCCCATAAATCTCTGTGACTTTTTCTTCAGCTTGAATTCGTTCTTGAAGGATTCGTCAACAATATAACCGGTAACATTTCCTTGGGTGGCCTGAAGATACAACTCCATAATTTCTTTGATCGACTTGGCGTTCATGTTTGAAACTTGGTAAACGATCACTGCCGGTTCATCCTCTGTTCCAAAATACTTCACGCCGTTAATTTCAAAACCGTCAACGGATTCAACAACGTACTCAGCCGAAAAAGCTGAGACTGCAAGGAATATAAGTAAAACCAGATGCTTCATTATGTCGTCTCCTTAAAGCGGACTGATTCTGTTTATTCGAAGAACACCACAATAAATTGTAGGATCTGTAACATCGTCCACGTTTTTGATGTACGGAATTAATGTGTCTGGAGCGTCTGTAATTGATACCATTCCGATAGCTGCAACAGACAAAGGATCAGTCAAAGATTCAAACATATTGCAAGCACATGGTGTTGTTGTATCATTTAATGCAATCGTGGTCTTAAACTGCTTGTTGTTCCCAGTTGATACAGTGACTTTATAATCAACGTTATATACACCATTCTTGTTAACAATTATACGATCTTTATCATATGATGCGTTTTGCATCGGGGTCACTTTTGATTCAAACAGTGTGCTGTCGTCATTTGTTAAATGTTGCCATTGATCCTTATTTGTAATATCCAGCACATAGGCAGAATCTTTAAATGCTGTTATCGCATAGGTATTGTCAGAATAATCCAAATCGCCATTTATGTCCCAATCTGCTGTAGTGCCTTGGTCTGTAACATATGCTAACAAATTAGAATCTGAATCTTTGATTTCCAACCGATCATCTGTTGCCTCATCATAGGATATAGAGAAATCGTTTCCATTGCCAAAAAGCAGATTTTTATTATCCGTTAAATTTGCCCCGGCAAAAGTTGCGAGTCCAGCAAAATACGAATCTTGATTTTCATCGATTAAAATGGCATTGGTTCCAGCGGTTGAAAAACCGAGGCTGTCTCCTCCAGCTCTATACATACCAGTATTATTGTCGCTGTTAAACGTATATGCTGCATTTGCCTCAGATCCGTTGCCAGTCCTTATCCGACCGTATAATATATGAACGCCACTGCTTGACAAATACTCGCCATTGCCAGATGCATCACTCCCAATTTTCAGCGAATCATCCAAATTAGTGTACGTCAAACACAACTGATAATTAGATCCGCTTACTACATGCAATGGATGGTCTGGATCGGCTGTACCGATACCAAAATTCCCACCATTATACCATCCATCGTCGGCACTGGCGAATCGAAATCCTGCATTGATAGAATTGTTATTTAGCCCCTTTACAATTGTATTCGCTGCATAAGCTGCGATCTGAAAAGTGGCATTGCCAGAATCACTTTCCATTATTGTAAGCACGTCCCCTGCGGTCGGTGGCTGGATTGTTAGCATTTCACTCGGAGTTAATGTGCCAAGTCCAAGGTGTTGTACGCTATCAATAAATATTGCAGTCGCTCCATCAGTATTGATTCGAACATCATTGATAGAATTAGAGCCTGCCATAGTAACCGAATAGTTTGGATTTGTGCCGGATTTAGACAATATTGTAACGCCTCCAAGCAAATAGTTTTCATCTGTTCGGATGTTTCCATCAACATGCAGGGGCTGTAGAGGAACCGTCTTGCCGATTCCAACATTCCCATTCGCTAAAACTACAAAAGCCGTATCAATATCTCCGGCTGCCTGACCTACTGTGTCCTCGACCATCAGCATATACGTATGGCTGGCTGAACTGTCGGGTTGAATGTGCAAAATTCCGGCTGGTGTGGTTGTGCCAAAGCCAACGTTGCCACTTGTATGAATTGCCATTGCAGGCGTGGCAGAGTAGGCAGACTCGTCTATGGATGGATAAAAACCCAAATAGCCGGAAGATGGATTGCCATCTACTGCGATACCCTGAATCAAGTAATCAAAATGATCGGATGCGCTTTCGCCTGTGTCCCAAACACGGCCATGAAGATTTAGTCCCGGTGTGTTCTGGTTTATTCCTGCTGTAGCTGCCAACGCATTTCGTAATTGCAAACCACTTTCACTTAGGCTTTCTCCTATGCTTGCGCACCATACTCTCATACCTAAACTACTGTGAGGATCGACGTCAAAAAACCCAAGATTGTTTGCAAGTGACACAGATTTTCCATCGGCATCAACAAGGTATAAATATGGGTTTCCAGAGCTAAACTCTGCATAAATCGCACTCGTATCCTCTGCTTCTCCCTCACTGTCAATCTGTGTGTTATATGCAGTATCGGTGATTAAGAATTCAGCGTCTGATTTTGCGATTGATAGAGTGTGGGCTGGAGTGGTTGTGCCAATACCAACGTTGCCATTTTGGTCAATTACCATGCGGTCACCTTGCCCTGTTTCTGTAAATACCAATTTGCCAGCTGCAATCCTCAATCGATAGTCATTGCTTCCAAGATCATTTTCAACCAACGAGATAACAGGCTCCGCACCCCTGAGTTCAAGCTGATAGTTTGGTGTAGTTGTGCCAATACCCACTTTTCCATCAGGCATAACAACCAAAGCCGTGTCAATATCACCTGCTGCTTGTCCGGTTGTGTCCTCGATCATAAACATGTAAGTGTGACTGCTTGATGAATCCGGTTGGATGTGTAGAACTCCTGCCGGGGTTGTCGTTCCAATACCAATATTGCCAGAGTTGTTGATATTTAGATCATACCCGTCAAGAGTCCCATAATTTATCGATACAATATCAAGTCCTTGGTCATAGGTAAAATTAGCTTTTTGTGTTCCTGTACCGGAAGGCCCATCGATAAACATGCGGATTGCGACATCGGTATCCCCATTATTTGCGTCATTATCGGATACTAAATCAAGTCTGGTTACTGCCCCGTCTGAGATTTCCAATTCTGTTTGTGGATTTGTCGTACCGATACCAAATGGTTTCGCATTGTTAATATATGACGTGTCTGTTGCTGAAAAACGAAATACGGGAGTCCCTCCTGTATTTATGTCAATTGTCCCACCTGCTGTACCAGCGTAGCCCTTGATAGCATTGTTTCCGTCATCACTTTCTCGAACAACAAATCCAGAGCCAGCACTTGGCAATATAACAAATTTATCAACTGGATCTGTTTTGCCGATCCCTACAAGGCCAGAATGTAATACGGTCATAGTTGTATCGCCAGCCCCATTTGCAGCGTTCCCTGTAAAGTATACACCAGATGTTGCGTCATCGCCATTGGTATCAACTGACAGAGTTAAATTGCCTCTGGAATTAAAATAGACCGATGAGGATGAGATGCCAACACTCTGATCTGCCGTTCCTGACAGAAACAAATAAGACGTGCCGGATCCAGTGAATTGAATGTTTCCTGCTGTTGTTATATATCCTGAAGTGTCAACGGAAAATCTGTACGTTGGGAGTCCACCTCCATCTTCTATCAGTGCAAGAGCTTTCCCAAGTTCCCCGTTGTTGATGTACAGCGAATCAAGACTTCCTGTCATTATCCAAACTGTAGATGAATCCACAAGTCCGATTTCGATCTGTTTATAATAGAGGTTCACTATCAGGGAATCGGTTGTGGTCTTTGTGGCATTCAGCGTGTCTGTCACAACAATTCTGAAATTGCCACTGTCTGCGGAGATTGTCGTCAGACCTTCAAAGAGTCTGGAAGCCCTGTAACCGCCACCAAACCGTACACCTGCAACCGTATTCGATGCGATTACAAGGAGTATAACAATCGACCAAAAAATCTTTTTCATGACTGGCCTCAATATGTTATGGTATAGTAAAACCGCATGTCTGCGCTGGCAACGTCACTCACATGACCGACTGTCCACGCTATCCCTCTGAAGGGCCACGTCTCATTTGATAGAGAGGCCGTATATCCTTCACCGTGAGTTAAGGCGGCTGAATAACCATCTGCCAGTGTGCTTACGCATTGTGGAAATATGTCCGTGAAATTGATAAATGTCGAGTCGTTCGTTGACACCTTCCAAGCTTCTTTCGAATGGTCTGGAAACAACGGCTTTATAAAAGAATAGACCGAATCTGGATCCCATTTGTCCGCCGTAATGGAGTCAGCGATAACCGATATTCCAACGTCACCCCAAGATTCAAATTCCCTTAGATTACCATAGGGTGTGATGTTGTCATTGAAACTTGGAAGCGTTGTTGACACGGATATACTTCGAATCCCACCGGCCCCTTCAGGGGGATGGAACACGATGTACAATGTTGTTTCTGTAGATCCGGTCAAGTCAAAAGTCCCGTTCGCAATGTACATGACATTGTTGGAACTAACAGGCGGAGCCTGTGCAAAAGCGTTCGATGCCAGAATGAGCATCGTTAGAATAGCAACGATCTTTTTCATGATTCACCTCAATGATTTTGCTGGCGGTTGCTGTTTCCCGTGCGAATTTATTTCCGGTTCAAATACCGTCACCGGCTTGTCTGTTGCTCTCCACATATCAGGGAAATCGCCAAGCAGTTGTTTGGCCTTTTCGGGATTCACCTCGACCACTTCATTCTTTTTGGCGTCTATCCCATCACCAATATAGGCCGTTCCAATGAGTTGTAAGTTGACGTTGCCATTCTCGTTCAATTGAATGACGTCCCTTGCGGCCTCTTTCTGTTTTTTCTTTCCGGTTTTCTTGCCGGACTGTTTCGCAGTTTTCTTCTTAAACATTATTGCGGCCTTTATTTTTGAGACTATTTTTTACCAGTGGCCTTTTTTGTGTTCTTCTTGGAACCCTTTTTCTTGCCACCTGATTTTTTAGTCCCCTTCGGTTCAGGCTTCTTCACCTCATTGACTTCCTTCCACTCATCCGGGAAGTCCCCAAGAAGTTGAGCCTTTTTCTGTGCTGACACGGCAACGACTTGACCCTGTTGAGCATCGATCCCGTCACCGGTGTATGACTTCTTTACGCCACTGCCAACAAATACAAGCCTTTCCGTTCTGGCAGAGTCGGTTGTGCTTACAAGTAATGAATAATCAACGTTCCGTTTCCGAAACCAACTGCACCCGAAACACACAATCCCAACGTCATTGTTGGCGGGGCGAAATGAACATTCATGTCTCGGACATTCTTTGCGGATAAGTTCCGCAATGGCTTGAAAATTTTTCTCGGGCATTTTAGCCTCCACGTTATATTAATAAAGTATAATTGTTTTCAATTTCAGGCTCCTTAAAAAACAGGGTGGGGCGGAGCGTCCCCACCCTGCGCCTTAGAGAGAGAGGAGCTTAACTTATGAAGCGTCCACCCGTGTCAAACATTGCGAAAATATGATCGTACTGTTCGCCAGCGGCTTCTAAGCCTTTGGCCCAACCTTCCTCTTCAACGCCTGTGGAAACGCCTGCGGCGAGTCCATTAGCGGCCCATTCCAGTCCTTCGCCAGCGACCGTTGCCGCATTGGCCTGAACCAAAAAGATAAACCGCATTGGGAAATAAGCCCATACAGCACGTTTGGCTGTTCCCGTTTTGCTGGAAGATCCGAGATAACACGGACCAAGGTCAGCGACATTCGCACCTGTGTTAGAAGCGATCACGCCGTCAATCGTCCATTGGCTCCAGTGGTTCTCGCTCAGCGTGGTTCCAGATTTGATCGGCAGTCCGCAACCGTACAAAGGCCCACCGTTGAATTGATACTTGTACCGGATGATGTCATCGATATAAGTATTCTCAGAAGTGTTGCTGTTGTTTCCGTAGAAACGAATAGCAGAGACCTTGTCACGATCCAGACTTGAAATGTCAATCTGACACCAGTGGTGTTCCGTTGCGGCAGATCCGTCAATACTCTGAAGAGCAGACACGGTTCCGTCATTGACGAGAGCGAACTTCAGCTCACCGTCTGTTCCGAAATGTGCAGAGTCGGCAGAGTGTTTCCAGAAACCGATGAAATCGGTGTCACGCCAGTCCTGCACCTGTGCTGTGTCTGTGTTCTTACCGACATAGGCGGATTCATCGATAAGCTTTGTCTCAACGTACTGAGATCCATCTGTTGCGGCTGTCGTGGTTAACTTGAGACAGTTTGTCCCAACACGTTTGCCGGTTGCGCCAACTGCATAGTCAAACGTGCCGTTGTCGCTTTCTGTCCAGTCGCCAGACGTCTCGCAATCATTCACTTGGATAATGGTATTGAGACCGACCATCTTCATCAAGAGTTCAATGGCATCGCCATAACCTTGAGAGTTGTCGGGATCTACCATGCCACCCAAGTTCTCTGCGAGTGCGAGATTTACTGCCGGACGGCTGAGTTTTGCATTGTGCATGTCCATATTTTTTCCTTTCACGTTGGTTCGACTCGTTCCCGTTTGGGGGCCTTCGAACGTTTGGTGATTTTATGATGCCAGATTGTATCCAAATCCAACCGTCTCTTCACTGGCTCCAGGATTATGTATCTGCTGGAAGTCCTGACGCCGTGATGTTACAACGATTGTCTGGCCTGTTTCAATGTCACGATCAGATTCCGCCTTGGCTGATCCGACATCACCACTTACAAAACTTGGAGTGTGGGCAAGCAGTACACCCGTCTTTGTGGTTGTAGCTCCATCATAGACGCCGCTTGCATTGAGATCCTGACGCATGAATTCAGACACGATCAACGGCGCACCGTCAAACTTGCCCAACTCACCTGACAGGATTGTTGCGCCAGCACCGTATTTGTCAACGGTCTGGACTTCGCTTAGACCCAACATTTGAATGTATGCAGAGATCGAAGCGATCCATGCGAGACGTGTCGGATCTGCGCCAAAGCGTCCCATTTTCTTTCGGATGGAACGCAGATTGGTCGTGCTGAGAGTCGAGATGTCAACCGCCGCATAACCGGATGATTGACCGGAATGGTACAGCAAACCGTCATAGGCTTTGCGCCGGTCATTAGAAGCGGTCACGTCACTGTGAACATGTGTCGTGTCCGTTGCATCGCCATTAAGCTTTGCATCTTCCTCACCGTCTGCAAGGGCCTGTACCAACTCGGAACGTACCCACGGCATGACAGGGATAATAGAATCTTCAGCAAACTCGTCACTGAAGAGATTTCGAACTGCGAATTTAATCGCTGTCCATGTCACGTTGCGAGAGGCAGGATCTACTGTTGGGATCTTTGTGTTTGAATCGCTTGTTGCCTCTCCAACGAGATAGCAGATCTGGCGTGTTCCCATCACGGGATTCGTGAACGGGGAACGTGGCAACGGGATTCTCGGGAACAGGGCCGCCACTTTAAGGGCAAGGCGGACGTCATCCATCAGACGTGCGCTGAACTGTGTAGGAATAAACTCACTGTTCTGAGTTGTGTCCAACGCCTTTGAAAGATCCGAATTGGCTTGGATCTCATGATTCAAAAGCTTCCACGTGTCCAGCGACCGGACAATATTCTGGAAAGGTTCGCCACGCTGATGACTGATTGCGAGACCGGCAAAGTAGCACATATCGTTAAGATCCATGATGTCTTCAAAACCATCATAAGATTTGTCACGCTTGTATATTCTGCGGGTGTAATCGAAATCGGTACGTGGCATATACAAGGCTTTGCGAACGCCCATATTATCCGTGCGTCCGGTCGTTTCAATAGACCACATCTTCAACAGAGAGTTGAGAGTTGTCCCCTCGCCCATGTTTCGGCCCTCGAAAAGTGCCTTGTTTAAGATTTTGGTGTCAACCTCGACCACCTCATCTTCTTTCTGTTTTTCAATTGTGACAGCACCGGCCTTTATATCTTCTACTTGACGGCCAAGCTTGGCAATATCATTGCCCATTTTGGTTAGCTGTTCTTTCATTTCAGCTGTCACACCTTCAGTGACCTTCTCAACCATCTGAGCGACAAGCTTCTTTTGTGCGTCTTGGGTTTTGGTTTCTTCGTCAGGCATTTGCTATCCTTCCTGTGCTTCATTATTGACAATTTCGGTGAACACGCTTTCCATTTCTTCATCGGACAACTTTTGGGACTCTTCAGAATCCTCTTTTTCCTCGAGCTTACCCGGTTCGACTTCAAACATTTTGGCAATGCAGTCTGAAGCAATTTCCTTTATGGACTCTGCGAATCGCTCATCCTCAAGGACTTGCTTGACGAGATCCACTTCCTCACCTTCCTGCACTTCGGCTTTGATGTCTGTTAATTGTACCAAGCCTTCAATGGCTTCTTGAATCGATGTCTGTTGCTCATCGGTTAATACTATGTTGCTGGCCTTAACGGCCTCTGAAAATTCAACAGTTGTGTTAGCAATCGTTTTTATTGAGTCGTTAATTTCCTGAACTGCCGTCTCATCCTCGATGACATATTTCTTTGTGTCGAGATCCGTACCATTGAAATGTTCCTTCGTGTCCAGAAAATCTTTTATCACATTCTCTGGATAATGCGCTTCATTCATACACTTCCTGAAACTCTCGATCCCGAATCCATATTTGGAACACGCTTCAAGGAACGATCCCCATCCCTTGTGATCCAGTGCTTCAGGATTTGCAGGGATAGGTACACTCGATCCCTCAAGAACCAAATACTTCTCATGGGTGACGCCGGTCTGTTTTGGCAGGACCGTGTCAGTTGAGATCGTAATGGGTCGAAACCCAACGGAGCTTGCATTTAAGTATCCGTCACGATGTTTCTCAGCGATCATCTTTGCGAACGGATCGTTGTCCTCATCGAACTCTACATCAACGTCAAAGACTTCCTCAGTGATCTCGATAGAATCAACAATCATTTTGCCGATAGGTGGACGAATCAGACCGCCCCAATCTTCAAGGTTGTGAGACCATAGCCAAATCGGGTTTGTTTTTATCCGGTCAAGAACCGATCCCTTTGGGAGTACGACTTCTCCATAACTGTCCACCGTCTTTGAGATCAGAGTGAATCGGATCGTTCCATTGTCGTTCGCTTTTACTTTGTCAGCGATGATTCTGCGAACATCGTTTTTCTGAACATCTGGTTTTAAATCCATTTTAAAAGCCCTTGTTTTGTTTCGACCTTATCGGCCTTATAACGGGTTGATTCTCACTGGTATAGTGACACACCTTTCGTTGTAATCGCAAGGATAAGTTGACGTCCATCCTTGATAGTCAGCACCGACAGGGAACGGCTCACCCAACATAACTTGAACACCATCGAGCATGTGTGATTCCCTGACGACTTCATCCTGTACTGTTAACCATTCATGTTTCTCGACAAGTTTCGACTGAATCATTCCTTCGAGGTTCCCGAAATTAAATCCACCGGTGGCCTCTGTTCGTGCAATCGTTCCGGCCCGTGATCTCTCCGCAACATCGAACACGTGTTCAAGGCGTTGTTTGATGTCAGCGATAGATTCGTTGTTGTTCATTCCATTTGCGACTGTTTCTGCGATAGCGTCTCGGGTTGTCCCGTTGACACTTGTTCCAAATAGATCAAGTCGATCTGCTATATGCTGTTGGACAGCAGGATCTTGGATGTTAAATACTTCATCGATAAGATCCAGCGACTCGAGCGCATGATTACCACCCTGTGTGACGGCCTCTGTTATATAAGGAAGGGCCGTTTCATTGAACGTCTTAATCCAAAACTCTTCATCGAAAAAATCCAGTTGCCCTTCCAATTGTTTCGTTTCCGTGTAAATATCCTGATTGTCCCACCACTCGAGAATAACTTCACGTTGTTCTCTGAAGAGCTTCTGAATTGCGTACTTCATTCCGGTCTCGATCACATCCGCCTTGACGATGATCGATCTCCAAAGTGCTTGTCGGATTTCCTTCTCATCCAACTCTTTGAATTTTGCCTGTACAATTTTAGTGACGTCAATTCCTTCGATCTGGATACTCCGTTTCGCTGGTTTTGCATTGATCGCTTTTTTGGATTGAGCCACTGGAATCTGATTTATTGGAAGGAAATATGAATTCATCAGGGGATCATCTATCGCCTCTTTGCCAAAGACGTCAACCACAATGTCGTTTGGTGTAACACCCCCTGATTTGAACCCTTCAAAGTACCGTTTTGCCTTCTCATTGCGATCTTCTTTAAGGGCCTCTATTTTTGACACGTCAAATTCGACATATGCACCGTCAACGCCAAAAAGTGGCATGAGATCCGTGTTGATTAACTCTTCATACATCTTGTACATCGGTCTAAGAGTTTCCGTCCAGAACAAACGTCTCTGGACTTCTGTGTTCTGTAGGACTGAGGACTTTTTGAGATCCATTATCATAATAGGCGGAACGCCAAGTGCGGACATAATGGCATCTTTTGAGAACTCCCGCTGTTTAAGAAACTCTGCATCTCTCGGGTTCATGCTGAAAGGAGTGAAGTCTGACTCTCCCTCTAAGATAATAATTCCTTGGGCCTTGCTGTCTGCGCCCGTGTACTTGTCCCTGAATTGTTTCTCAAGCCGTTTGAAAGCCACTTCGTCAAGGGTGTCTGGTGTTTTTAATAGTCCACTTGGTTTCGCACCTGACTTGAAGAAGTCTTTGGCCCAATGGACAGAATTCAACTCGAGGATAATATCATTGGCAAAGGCCCGTATTGGACTTAATCCTCGATAGTCGTCCACCGGATTGAAGTATCTTACATAATAGATCTCCCACGGCTGGAACGGGATGTCCTGTCCACCGATCCTGTATATATACCCCTTGATATATTCCTTTTTATCCGCAACTATTTCTATCCGATCAGGCCGAAGTTGTATCATCCCCCGAGGCGGCTGGTTCTCACTATCTCGCATAAGATAAATGAAATTCTCACCTGCCATATCGAGATAGCCATAGGCTGCCATCCAAAAGTTCTGACGAGAGTGGAACGGGCTTGGTTTCTTCCACACGTCAAAGGCCGGATTGGAGGTGATCTCTACCTTCTCGTCTTCAATTCCTGTGTAGATCTTCAAAGGAAGCTGAGCGAGATTCATCCCCTTGACTTTTGCACAAGCGTAAACCCAGTTGACCTGTTCGTATGTTTGGAGATATTGAGTTGTACCTGATATAGATGGAACTGATGGCGAGTAAAGCGGATCGTGCAGAACTGCACCTTCACCCTGTTCTGATATAACGCCGTTCGCTTTCATTATCTGTTCATGGAGTCCCAATCAGTAACCCCTTAAATTTAAATTGTTCAAAAGCCAAATAACGAAAATGACTACCATCCCCGAGATAAAACAAATCGTCAAAACTCTGACTGTCCAGTGTCCGTGATAGTATATATAGTAACGTCTTTTCTCAACTTTTTTCGGGATGTTTTTTTCGTCCCATGCCATGTATAAAATAACCGTGTATGCAGACCATGCAACATATAACAAAAACAGAAAGCCAATTCCGTAATTAAACAGTGGCGTCATCTTTCCTCCAATCTAACGATCCACAAGATGGACAGGTAAACTGCTTCAATCCGTTCCGCTCTACATATCCGCACTTTCCACATATAAGCTTTTCATGAAGAGGCGGATTCCCTCTGTGTGTGTGAGTTGTTATCATTCGATTTGGATAGCGTCTGTCCATAATAAAAAAGCCAGATAAGGAAATTTCCTCATCTGGCTCTGCTCTTGCAGTTACCGTTTGGGTTAAGTAATTATACCAAATTGTTTTCAGTTTGTCAAGAATTTTTTTCAGATCCCTTTTCAACAGGGGATAGTTGGTCTTCGACAAATACCCGTGGTTTTTCTTCAGGAATTGACACTTGCGAGATCCTCACGTCTCTAAACCGTACCACATGATAATAGTTCGAATCATACAGTCGTTGAGTTCTGGCTACCACCTTGCCTTTATAACCAGAAATGACATCTTGAACGTCATCCCCTAATTCGAATTTGAATTCATGCTCGTCCATACTTCGCTCCTTTTTAGATTAATGCTCCAGTGAACCCTACCATGTACCCCTCTTCAAGGTTTAATACTGTTTTGACAATATGGCAGTTGAAAAAATATTGACAGCCGTTATCAACTAAATGAAATGTGAACTTCATCCCAAAGATGTCCCCCTCGATGCTCTTGAGCGTCTCATCTGTCAGATCCCCTTCACCTTCGATTCTCAACAGTGAAACGGGTCTTGGCTTTGGAGGTTCAATAAAATCTCCGTCCATAGTATAATTGTCGCCTTCAGACAGAATCCAACCCCAATGGAATCCCATGTCTCTTCCAACCCTCAACTCGAGACTCTTGAAATTTTCCATGTTCAGAATGACAACCGGATTCGAATCTCTCGGAACCTCTGCACCGACAAGGCCGTGAATTGGTTCCGGTATCTCTCTGAGCTGTTCCCCGAGATCCGGCTCAGGTTGTTTCCCTGTCATAACGGCTGGTACTGCAATTGCCGCAATGAGGGCTTTAAACATCTCTCTTCTTGTAATCATGCTCCACCTTCCTTTTCAATGTGTACGCTCTCAATGGCTTTCTCAACGTGGGTTAGTTTCCCACTGACATACTTCAACGTGACGGTCCCAAAAAATCCTGAAGGGTTGTCCGACTTTATGACAACCTTTTGTTTCGGGCCTTTCTCTCCATCTGTCACTTCATAAGATTGCAGAACGATGCTTTTCAATTGGAGCCTATCTCTTTAAATATCCTGTTCCAGAATTCAGGCCGTGAGAAAACGAAATCGCTGAACCTTGCTTTCTTAGTTGCCCTTTTGACCATTTTGTTCCGGCGTTGTTTTTCCTCATAATCCATCATGAGTTCCATTGATTTATTCGTCAGTCTTATGTGTTCAAAGACTTTCAAAATCCCACCGTATATAACGATAACAGCAGACCAGAAAAAGAATCCGCCGATTGAAACGATTAAGGTGTCAAGAAGCGTTCGCACTCTCTCCTCCAATTTCTTTTGGTCCAGATTTCTCTATAGCTTCTCCCAATTCTTCAGTTGTTCTCCCAAGACGTCTGAGAGTTTCGTTTAATCTCTGGAAAGCCGCTTCGCACCGGATAGCGGCGTCCACTGTTTTCTGTGCTTCGATGTAGTCGATCATATTAAGTCCCATCTGGCAGATCGAAATTACGAACTGTTGAAAACGAAATTGAGGAATTGCCACTTGTCCACGTTGGATACCATTGGTCGTATCTTGGATAATTTGGAATAGGAATAATCACAGGGTCAACCTTTGTTGACTCACTGGTTTTGAAGGTCCTGTTCAATGCGTCCTGTAGCTCTCGAGCTTCCTCCACTGTCATTTTGATTTGTGTCGATCCGACTTTCAAAATGATGTTTTCGATTTTAATCCCTTTTGCCATCGACCAGTTCCTCCATTTTCTGTTCCTTGACGATCCTTGTATATTCCCGTATTAGTTCCATTCCTTGTTGTTCTGTCAGGGGCTTGTCCGGTTTCCTGCCGTGTGGACAGCGCAACCGCATCGTGTCAACAGTTCCGAAAAGCCGACACAGGAAAGGCCGCTTCTCATATACTGAGCATTGCCCGTCTTTGATGTAAGGGCATTCCAGTTTGACAGGATGATAGATCAAATTGTTTTTTGCTCCAATCCGGTCTCTCTCCCAATTGCTCAACGGGACAGGGCCGCAACAGTCTGTGCATCCTTCCTTACATTCCATCTCTGGTACAAGATCGTATATCCTTTGATGCCGCTCCGCATCTGTCATGTGTCGCTCCCTTCCTCGAATTGGACTTCATTTTTGCTGGCAACCATCCAGACCGGCGGCTGTGTGTTTCCTAATATGCAAAGCCAAATCTTGCCGAACAGCAAGGCGTTGAGCCGTTCCTTCCATCCCATTTCCCAACAAGATAGGATCTGGCCTTTATCGACCAACGCTGGAAGTTGATGATATTGCGGTTGGTTCTTTGCATAGATGGTGTTGTGGCCTTTAAATTTTACAGCTTCCATATGTCGCTCCTTTACATATTAAATTCACGGATTCTCAATCCTGACGGTTTAACGACAAGCGTTCCAAAATATCTCTCAGCGTCCATGTGGTGGAAACTGTTCTTATCTTCAATCTCATCTGTGATTTGTCCGTTCTTGTCTAACTTTCTGGAATATGACATTTTCTCATCGTGGTATTCTTTAAGGGTGTTGAACGCATAGATCCGGTTGTCAGCATGAAGGGTGTATATCCCGTTAATCCCAATCTCCACGTCATTTGTTTTTGGCTTGGCAATGGGCCAGCCGTGTTTCTTGAATTCCGTTCTCCACTGCTCTTCACTTCCAGATCCGCCAACTCTTGCAATGATATTCTCATACTTTGATACTTTCTTAAAATACCTTGCATGATTCTCAATCGTTCGATTCCCTTTGTGATAAGATCGGTACAAATAGTAATTGGATTTCCCCTCTTTGAATTTCTGTTCTGCATACCATAACGCCACAAGGTTAACCGGCCCAAAATCATGTGCCACACGGACGGGCCAATCTTGCGGGATTTCAATCGGATTAATCCAACAAAGATCTTCATCGAAGTTGTCATATATCATTCCTGCAGGACGGTCGTACTGTCCATCGTAAAACATCTTGAATTTCCAACGTGGCATTATCTTCTTCATCCGATAATACTCTTCTTTCGGGAACGCTGGATTCATGATGGAACTGAATTGTATAACCGCTATGTCTTGATCGCCATTTCTCCATCGGTTATAAATCTCCGATTTCATCCATCCAAGATTATAGATGGTTGTTGTGGCAAGGACACGGCCCCTATGGATTGAGAGACGTCTTTGGATCGCTTCCCATGCTGCAAGCCTGAAGGAGTTCTGTCCAACTTCGTCAAGGTGTGCGGCTTTGGCAGTAGCAGACTCAAGGGACTCGGGATTGTCTGCGGACGCAAAATAAATCGTAAACCGTAAACCCGTATATTCGCCTTTCATCTCTCCATAAATAGTTCTATCACTGATTCTGTATACACCAACCTTTTGAATGCGTTCGAAAAATCTGACATACTCTGGAACCACCTTCATCTTCTGAAGAGTATAGGTTGGAGAAACAACTAAGTATTCACCTGCTCCCCGTCTCTTGATTTCCCTGTCCATCCAGATCGGGCCAAATACCGTCTTGCCAGATTGAGTCCCTGCGAGAACAAATATATATCGTTTATCAGACCCCCATGCAAGAGCCTGTCCGTTGTGTAGTCTGTATCCCCAAAGCCCCTTATTCGGGCCGTCTTTAATCCGGTGGAAAAAATCTTCAGTCAACCTTTGGAACCTCGATAATCACCTCAGTGATAGTAACCGGCTGACCTCCCTCAACCTGTAGGGCCTGATTCGGTCTGCCAAATACTCTGTCGAATACCATCTCCACTGTAGACGTCCGACCGGCCTTGATGTCTGCAAGGATCGCCATTCCTATAGAAACAAGAAACGCCGGTGACGCCTCATCTGCCACAATCTTCTTGATCTGTTTAATCGACTTCTCCAGCATCCACTCACAGAGTTGGTACTTGTCATCTTTGGCGAGATCCAAATCAAACTCTTCTTTAACAAGGGCCGCCAACTGATTTATCGTCTTGCGAGGCCTTCCCTTTTTATTGATTCTCTCGGGATGCTCATCGAACCCGTGACCGATTAAATTCTGAGAATTTGCCATAGTCTCTAAAAGCCCCTGAGAGCCGCTCTGAGGCCCTTCAATTTTCCGTATATCTTTATATTAAATCGCATTTAAAATAGCTCTGGCGTTGAGATAGGACTGAATTCGGGTGTTATTATCGATCCTTTCCGCTGTTGCCCGTGTGTCGCTGTTTTCTCGCTGTTTTTTCGCTGTTTTCTCGTAACTTTTCCTTTTGCTTCTCTATAAAAAATTCATGACCGCATTCTGGACACATGACGCTTTCAAGATTTTGAGTTGTTACAAATCTGGTTCCCTCTTGTTCTTGGGCTTTCTGGATTTCCTCGACTGTTGTTGTAACGCTTTCGATTGCCTCGTCAACGGATTTCATCATGTCGGAAAGTCCCAACATATCCATCAATTGAGTTAAGGTTTCGTTTTCTTCCCACGCCTTTATTTCTGAGATAAGCATTGGCTCATCCCATGTCGTCAACTCTTGAATCTTGTTGTCAAGGATTCGATACTCTCGAGCTTTCTTCGCAGTACCTTGAAAGACCACACAGGGGATCTGTTTATAGTTTAAATTCATTGCGGCTTTTAGGCGTCCGTGTCCTGCCACAATCACGTTCTTGTTGTCAATGAGAATAGGAATGACAAAGCCATTCTCAGAAATGGATAATTTAAGGGCCTTGACTGTTTGTTTATGGTCTCTCGGATTTTTCCAGTATGGTTTGATCTCTGAGATGTTCTTGTATATTACTTCCATTTTTTTCATCTTGATACCCCATATATGATTTGGCAACGAAGTACACGCAATGTGGATTGATGTCCGAACAGATAAAATTTTTACTGTGGGCCAAAGCGTATCGGACTATGTTCCCATATCCACAATTGAAATTTAATATAGTTGTAAAATCAAGTTTGCAGATCTCGTCCATGACGTCATAGTTTGTTTTTCCTATCGGTCTGTAGTCTGTATAATAACTGGCAAGGATCGCATTGTAATCATGTTGCTTTATCGGTCTGATCCGGTGAGGATTTAGGATCTTCAAATGGTGTTTCCCTATTATAAGATATGCCGCAATTTTCAATGTTGTAATAATCTTCTCAACGCTCCGCACATAAAATTCAAAATTGCCAAGCTTGTCAACCTTGTCCATATATTTTTTAAATCCGGCTTTCCAAGCCAGTTCCGCATATATCATGTCTGCTTCAAAAAAACTCTGAGGGATTTCATTTGTCATGTCGTATGTGAAAACCTGATTGTTGCCTTGCACAAATCGGTTAAGTGATTCATCTATTGGTAAATCTCCAACCCGTTTTAAAGCGGAGTGGTATGGAAATTTATTTTTCATCTCATGTGCTCCATGTAATATTTATATATATTAGTTGATTCTCCAATGAAATTTCTTGATTGTCTTGGGATTCCGGCAATCTTCCAAGGATGCCCGTGTGCGGATTCTATTCCTATATGCTGTATCAGTGACGGTGAAGTCGCAAATGTTTTGATATTATATTCCTTGAAAAAAGACCTTAAAATGACGTCATGACATTTGTTGTAATTCGATTCTTTGTGGGGTTTCATAAATCTCAAATTCTCCATCCAATCGACATATTGGAGATAGGTTATCCATGACATTGCAACACCTTGCTCATGGAGAAAATCATTTGAATGGAATTCAAAAACGCCCGGATCATGGTTTATTATTTTAGCACGGTTTGAATACAGCGTTAAAAACGACGGCTTGACATCTTTTAGAATTTGTCTTATCGTGTCACCAAGTCCAAGTCCTGTCACTATGTCATCTTCAAACTTCACAACATAATCTGGCATCTCTCTAAACAGTTTCTTCCATGCTAAAAAATGAGACTGTATTGGAATCATCGTTCCATCTATCCTTTCCGGTTCAATGCCAGACTTGCTCAATGATTCGAGAGTGTCAACGTAATATTTCTCACGCCCTGCGATTGTCAAAAGCCCAAATTTAATTTTCATTGTATTCTCTCTCAATCTTCAATTGTCGTTTCGTTTTCCATGCTTTTGAATATTCCGCATTCTCAAAAAGTTTCGCAAAACCTGTGACGTATTTCAACCGAACGATCTCTTCAGCTTCCATTCCCAACTGGTTACAGACTTCCTCATCTGTCCAGCCGTTGTCCAGCATATTGAATACAAGGTTGCTCATCCCTTCAACTGAATGTTTCCCTCTGGCCCTGTTGTGGCGGACCGTAGAAGCCATTCTATCATTGATGTCTTTTTCGATAACAACCACTGGAAGCTTTCCGCCTGTGCTCCCATAAATATCAGGAAACATCTTGGGGATCAAGTACCGATGAAACCCGTCAACTATGACATACTGATCTTGCTCTTTATTGTATACCGTGACGACCGGCTGCGTATATCCATCGTGCAATATGGAGATGTAAAGAAGCTTCAACTCTCTCTTGGGAACGCTGTTCGGATTGTAATCGTTGGCAACGACTTTCTCCAATGGAACCCACTTCACGTTTGATATGGGATGTTTTAACATGGGATAAACCTGTTGTGACCTTTCCTTGATGTTTCGCCTGTTCTCTTCCATCTACGC
>Ga0180433_10004458_pt1 | contig 19665 bp, 17 predicted proteins | sample SS_ome_8_FD_132980 | JGI IMG/M metagenome (GOLD analysis project Ga0180433, IMG submission 132980) | Hypersaline lake sediment archaeal communities from the Salton Sea, California, USA - SS_1_D_1 metaG | ecosystem: Environmental > Aquatic > Non-marine Saline and Alkaline > Hypersaline >... | reverse complement strand
TGCCGCGGAACTCATCCTGCAATTCGGCAGTGGGGAAATCGATGCTCACGCCGACTCGAGAGACGGGCACTTCCTTCAATGCAGCGGCTACCTCGCTGGTGATGAGCGTGCCGTTGGTGCCGAGCACCACGCGCAGGCCACGGTCGGTAGCATACTTGCCTATCTGGAATACGTCGGAGCGGTAGAGCGGCTCGCCTCCGGTAAGAATCAGAATGGGCTTGCCCACCTCCACAATACTGTCGACCAGGCGGAAACACTCCTCGGTGGAGAGTTCATTCTCGCAGGTCGCATCTTCCGTGGCTGCCCGGCAATGGGCGCAGTAGAGGTTGCATCTCTTGGTTATCTCCCAGGCGAGCAGTCTCAGGTTGGGGGTGATTGTATCGGCTGTTTCTGTCACTGGGCAGCTCCAATCTCCTGGTCAGTAAGGTAGCACGACGGGTCTTCCTGCCACATGTCACCGAAGGTGGCCTCGGCTCGTTCTCTCAGATTGCCGTTGCAGATGTCGAGGTAGTTGCATCTGGCGCAGCGGCCTTTGAGCAAGGGCTTTCTATCGCGGAGACCGCACAGCACCGGGTCTGCGTCGTCCAGCCATATGTCGCCGAAGGGCCGCTCCCGCACATTGCCCACGGTGACGGTTCTCCAGAATTGATCGGGGTGGACATCGCCTACCTCATCCACGGCGCCTATTCGAATCCCGGAGTTGTTGCCGCCGTTGCGCTGCAGCAGGGACAGGATTGTATCGGCACGCGCCGGGTCCCGCTGCCTTGTTTTGAGGTATATGTAGACGGCATCGGCGTGATTGCCGACCAGGAGGATCTCCTTTGGCAAGCCACGGCGGTAGAAATCGAGGGTGCGCTCGCAGATGTAATCGACGATCTCCCTCTTCTCGCGGTGGCCGACGTCGCTCTCTCTCAGGTCGTTCCCCCGTCCGGCGTAGGCCAGGTGATAGAGGCAAACACGGTCTATGCTCTCCTGCTCCGCCAGGGCGAAGATCGCGGGGAGCTGGTCGGAGTTCAATCGGGTGATGGTCATCCTGAGCGATACCCTCTGCCCCACAGAAATGCAGTTGCGGATACCCTGTAGCGCGGCCTCGAACGCTCCCTTCTTGCCCCGGAACAGGTCGTTCGTCTCGCCGACGCCGTCAAGGCTGATCCCCACCTCTCGAAAGCCCAGGTTGCGCATGGCAGCGGCTATCTCTTGAGTTATCAAGGTGCCGTTGGTGGAAGCCACTACCCCGAGGCCCTGGGTGGTGGCGAACTGGGCAAGCTCGAGGAAATCGGGCCTCATCATTGGCTCACCGCCGGAGAAGAGGATAACCGGAACGCCAAACCCGGCCAGTTGGCCGATGAAGGCCTTGCCTTCGTCAGTGGTCATCTCCACGTCAACGCTTCGCCCACTGGCGTCAGCATAGCAGTGCACACAATTGAGATTGCATTTCCTGGTACAGTTCCACACCACTACCGGCCTTGGCTGGGGTGAGAGCTGTTGTTCTCCGCCATAGCGCAGGTGGTCACCAGGGCCAACGTGGTCGCACAGCAGCCTCGATACCGAGATCATTCAGCTCTGCCTCGGTTTCCTTGCACGATGGCGGCTGTCGCGCTCCTGGTGGGCCTCTACAAGGGAAAGCAGCACCTCGTCGGTGATCTGCGCCAGCACCGGTATCGCCTCGGCGGCGCGTCCCCTCAGTGCCTCTCTTCCCTTCGCCAGCTCGTTGGCCGCATTGATGAACGGCGTCCGGTGAAGGAGGAAAGCCCCCACGGAGTCCGTAAGCGAGACGCCTGTATCAGCAAGAAGCTCGCCGAACTCGCGTCCGATCTCCCGGGCCGTTTGCATAGTATCATCCTGTTTCTTCTTGTTCGTCAGGTAGGCGATGGCCAGATGGTGGAGCCTGCCTCCCAATTCCCTCAACCGGGCTTGGGAGGCCTCGTCGAGGTTGCTGTACCATGAGGCGCTGGCAAAGTGCCTGCGCGCGAGGTGTATCTCATGCAGCGGCACGGATTCCATCTTGGCGACAAGGTCCTTCATGCCATGGACACGGCGCTGAGCCCCCATGAAGTCGCGCAATTCTGACTCGGCATAGCGGCGGTGTCCACCAGGGGTTATGAAAGCCCTTATCTTGCCCTCGTCAGTCCAGTGGCGCAGGGTTGCCTCGCTCACCCCCAGCATCTCTCTCGCCTGGCTCATGGTAAGCAAGGGGCGTTGACTGCGTAGCCGTCTGGTAGACATCTTCCTTGTCGTTCCTGGTTTCGGACCTAGTTTCGGGCCTGGCATGCACGAGCACAGCAGCTGGCCAAAAACTGGCAAAATCTACAAAAACCTGAAATAGAGTACCACACCGATGGAAGGAAGTCAACGGCTGGGCACCGCTCGCTCAGCGGTTCCCTGACGAATAATGGAGACCTCTTCTTGCGTTTGTTTCGTCTCTGCCCAAGGGGCGCGTTGTCGCACTCCAGATGGCCGCGCCCACCGCGTAGTAGGCGATGAGGCGCTCCACGTCGCCGTCGCATCTTGACAGGCGCATGGTCCTTGTTTACAGGTATGCGATTATGGGGTAAAATGGGTACGATTCTGGGCGGTTAGCTCAGTGGTAAGAGCGCTTGCTTCACACGTATTCTCGCGCCCTCGTGCCTGAGGGATCTCCGGACCTTCCCCGAAAACGGGGCGCCGGAGCACGTCGTCCTCCCCCCAACGGTCCTCTTCCTCCTCATCCCGCAGCGACGGCAAGTATGCGTCCCCCCACGCCGCCGCCCTCCACCTCCTCCGCACCGACTCTTACATCTCGGCACCTCCTTGCCAGCGTTCCAGCCCAAGTATACCACCGCTCCCCATGCCCCGACCTGCCCTTGGCCCCAAAGCGACCTCGAGTTCGGCTGCGGGAGAATGCGGTGAGCCTAGCCTGGTCCACCACAGACGCGCAGCATCAGCCAGATGAAGGCTCGGAATACGGGTGTTGCCCACAGTCATCTACGTATGAGTACGGGTATCAGTCTCGAGCACAGGCCTCTACCATTGTGATTGCTGAGGCGTGCGTTGCGTCCGCCTCTAGAGAAACTGGAAAGGCAGGTGTCACAGATGGACCAGAGCGTCTACAAGTTCATCGAGCTGGTCGGTACCAGCAGCGAGTCGTGGGAGAAGGCGGCCGCCGCCGCCGTTGAGACTGCAGGAAAGACGCTGCGCGACCTTCGTATTGCGGAGGTTACCGATCTTGACATGCAGATCGAGAATGGCAGAATCTCCAGCTACCGTGCCAAAGTCAAGGTTTCCTTCAAGTACGAGGGAGAGGGCTAGCAGGCATCCCGCCCGCTGCGGCATAGAGAGACCGTTGGCCGGCCACAAGGCCCGTTCCCCCGAGGGCCCCACGCCCAGTTGACCAGAGCAGGAGTCGGAAGACAAACCAAGCGTGGGGCCCTCGAATCCCGCCAATCACTTCGCGCGAAGCATCATTTGCAGAGCGGGTGGGATGTTCGGACTTGTCAAGAGATGAGGGTCAATCCATAACCAAGAGGGAGCCTCAAGGTAGCTGGCAGCCGCGAGGTGGCATTCCCAAAGAGACGGGAGGGACGTAGAGTTCCACATGCGGCCTGCACCAGGCTGAGAGAGCGACGAATCCATTGGTTCCCCCCTGGGGAAGAAGGTCTGCGAACCCTCTGCTGGGGAAACCGCCGCTGTGACGCTAATGCCCGGGTGGGTGGGTACGACGGCACCGTCGCTGGGCGTTACCTCTACAGTCATCGCAACTATAGGACGGATCGCCCCGTCGTGTGACATGTCCTCCCGCGGTTCGCGGTGCTTCTGTCCGCCAGCAACTACATTGCCTTGTATCTGGGCCCGTCTCCCCCTTCCGGAACCTGCCATTGTATCACTTGATGCGGGCATTTCACCCGACATGTCTGGCAGTGCACACAGTTGGAAGGGCTCAGCGTCACATCGTCTCCCCTGACCCCGTACACCCCCGCCGGGCAGAAGTATACACAGGGATGACATCCGTACTCTGCCGCACAGCCTTTGCACTTGGTAGCGTCAGAGAAGGTGATATGGGATGGCTCGTCCTCACGATGTGTCGCGCCGGAAAGGTTGACGGCAGTTGGCCGGTCAATCCCGCCCGCGTACTGTCGATTCAGCTTAACCTTGCTCAAGGCTCTGTGGTCTGGTTCAGTTCTCAACCTGAGAGGAATCCACTGCTGCACAAGGGACAGAGGTGCGCCCAGATATAGCCCAGCTCTGCCTGCGCTATGGAAAACCTGTCTGTAGTTCCTGGCGGAGCGGATATCCTTCATCACCCAACTCTTGTCCAACAGTTCCTGGTAAGCCCGCAGCGTGCTCTCGGAGAAATCCCGCTTCTCGATAGCCTTGAAGATGGCGTCAGCGGCAATAATCCCCGACTTGATGGCATAGTGCAGTCCCTTGAGCTTCTTCACACTGGTCAGTCCGGCGGCATCTCCGATGATGATGACGCCGTCACTGACCAGTCCTGGTAGCGAGTAGAAGCCGCCCTCGGGCAGAGTCTTGGCGCCATATCCTGTAACCTCTCCTCCTTCGATGAGCCTCCTTACGAACCTGTGTGATTTGAAAAGCTGTAACTCAAGTTGAGGATTGAGGTCACAGTACCTCCAGTCCAGAGCCAGTACGAGGGCTATTGCCACAGTGCTGGCGTCCACGCTGTATATCGTGCCCCCACCAAAGACATCAGGGGTCAACACCCTGTTCGGGAAGCCGAAGGTGTGCACCACACGGTTGGCCCCGAAGTTGTTGTTCTGCGGCAATTTGATGATCTCCTTGACGCCGAGGGAATGTACTTGGGGATTCCTCCGAGCAGCGAGGTTGAGTCTGCTTACGATATCCTCTGACAGCTGGCCCAAGGAGCCTTCTCCAAGCACAGTCACCTTTGCCTCCAGTACATCCCCGGGCATGTAGTTTGACTGCTTGCCTCCTTCCTTGTTCAGCCCCTTTTCACCCAGCTTCACACCCCTGACCCTGTTGCCTTCAAAGAGTACTTCTTTCGCGGCAAAACCGGTGTAGACCTCAGCGCCAAGCTCCTTGGCGATTCCCCCCAACCATCTCACCATCTCGCTAACGGAAAGCGTGTAGTCCCCTTTGTGGTGCATGTACGGCGGGATGATGAATTCTGGCAACTTCACTGCCACTCTTTCTCCCAGAAGCAGAACGGCCTCGTCCCTATTCACCCCGTTGCCTAGCGTCTTGGTGACGAAGGCATCCCTTCTTTCCATCCAACCGGGGATTAGTTCGTCCAGAACACTCGCCTCGAACACGGCCCCAGACAGGTTGTGTTGCCCCAGTTGCTCGGCCTTCTCGACCACCACCACTGACTCGTGTCTGCCTTTCTGATTGAGCAGCTGTCTCAGCCTTATCGCTCCGGCCAAGCTGGCCGGACCGCCTCCGACAAAGAGGACGTCCATTCTCTTCAGTTCATCCACGATTGTCTCCTGGAGCCTCAGTTGAGTTCAGAGCCTCGATGAGCTTGGGGACTATCTCATCCATATCGCCCACCACCCCGAAGTCCGCAGCCTGGAAGATCGGCGCTTTTCGGTCCCTGTTTATGGCTACAACGATATCCGAGTTCTGCATACCCGTAAGATGCTGGACCGCACCGGAGACACCCACAGCAATGTATACCCTGGGCTTGACCGTCTGACCGGTCTGGCCTACCTGCTGGCCACGTTCAGCGAACCCCAACTCGACGGCCGCTCTGGAAGCGCCGACCATGCCCTTCTCTCCGAGGAACCTGCCCAGGCTCTCAGCCAACGGGACTATGTACTTCTCAAAATTCCCCCTTGTCTTGCAGCCGGCACCGCCACACGCAATCGCTCCGGCGCCGGCAATGCCCGACAGAGTCTCACGCACCTCGGCCGAAGCTATCTCGGCTCCCAAATCGGACTTCGTCACTCTGGGTGCATCCTCAATGACTTCCCCGGTGTGTTTGGCGCTTGGCTCCAAGGCCCGCAGGACACCTGGTCGCGCTGTGGACATCTGCACCTTTGAGTTCTGGCTGATGATAGAGGCCATTATGTTGCCGCCCAAGGCTGGCCTCGTCTGCCTCAGAACTGCAACGGACTCCTCGTTGCCTCTCTGGAAGTCCATTATGGCAAGGTCGGTGCAGTCGGCGGTCAGTCCTGATTCCGACCTGTAGGCAACCCGGGGGCCAAGCTCTCTCCCCAGAGGCGTCGCACTGAACAGCATGATCTGAGGTCTGTACCTGCCGATCAATTCCGCAATGACTCTTGTGTAGGGGACGGGTAGAAAACTCTCAAGCAGGTCGTGTTCACAGAGGTAGACTCTGTCGGCGCCGTGAGCGATCAACTCGTTGGCCAGACTTCTCACGTCCTTGCCAGCGAGCACGGCGCCGACCTTCTCGTTCAGGCTCTGCGCCAGTTCGGTTGCCTTCCCGAGCAACTCCAGCGAAGCGGGGTTGATTTCTCCCCCTTCCTGCTCCGCGTAGACCCACACCTCTCCCGTGTAGCGGGGTTTCTTCCCCTCTGGCAGAACATAGGCCAGTCCTCTGTCCTCCTCCCCGGAGGCTTTTGACCTACGAGCATAGGCTTCTCTCAGCATCCCCACCAGTCTTCCCATATCGTCTTCGAATACACAGACTCTCTTGCTCACCTCTTTCGGCGAGAAGATCCTGTAGACCGTCGTTCGGGAACCAGCCAGTCCAATACGGGATTCATCGGCGTCTATGTCTGCGGCACTCCACTGGTGGAGTCCCTGCAAATGTGCCCATCTTGTTCTACTGAACGAGGCGAATGGTGGCTCCGTCCACTTGGTGACTGTCACTAGGCAAGGGTACTTCTCGGGGACAACAGTCTCAGACCCCCTTCTCGTTATCCTATCGACCATCAGCCTTCCGTTGTCAAACCGGAAAGACGTGGCATAGGCTATGTGGACTATGCCAAGCTCCTCTGCAATCTGCGGGGGGACCTGGGCGGTATCGCCATCGACAGACTGCATGCCGCCGACGATTATGTAGTCCCTGTCACCCTCAACTAGCTCCTTCTCGATCTTCCTTATTGCCTGAGCCAACGGATAGGCCGTAGCCGCCGTGTCAGCTCCTCCGAGTTTCCTATCGCTGAGCAGCACGCCCACATCAGCACCGACTGAGAGAGCATATCGCAACACGTCTTCAGCAAAAGGGGGCCCCATGGTCAGACTGACTATCTTCCCACTGTGCTTCTCCCTCATCCCCAGCGCAAAAGCGAGGGCCTGCTTGTCAAGCTCATTGCAGACATTGTCGAGCAACCCCCTTCTCAGCGTGCCCTTTTCCCAATCCCAGGCCTCGGGGGGGATGTTCCTTATGTCAGGAACCTGTTTGACCAAGACAATGTAGTTCACTCTTGCTCTCTCTGTTACAGTCGCGCGACCATGTCAAAGCGACCACTTGGGATTCCGTTCTGGACGGTCACCACCTGTTTCAGATTCGCGATGACGCGCACGCCCACCAATGATGCGCAGGCACCTCGTAAAGGAACCCTTTCACTGCTTCCCCAGAGCGATATCTGGTTATCCATGGTGCACCTTCGGTGACCTCGGAGTCACACGGTTATGACCACGATGCCTCTCCTGGCTCTACTCGCCGGGAGCAAGTCGCTGGCGCAATGCCATCAGCAATCCCTGCTCGGCTTCAGCATGGGCTTGCAGCAGTTCGCGGGTGTGTGCTATGTAGGCCCGTAGATCGTATGCTGTCGCCTGCCAGTGGTGCGCGGACAATTCTCCGCTGGATAGCCGAGACAGGTACTTTTTCGTCGCCGCAAGCCGATTCCTGAGTTCTGTATGCTCCTGCATTAACGACCTGAAAGAAGACACGAGGTCCCTGTCACCGTGTTCCACGAAGGTGGCCAACACCGCCGTCTCCTCACGCTCGAAGTGCGCTTCGAGCCCCTTGTCAAGCGAGTCGAACAACTCCCCTATGCTGGCCAGCTTCTCTTTCTGGTCGAACCTGCCCGGCATGAAGGCATCTCGGGCTTCGTCAAGCTGAGAAAGCGCTTTCGGGTCGTTGACCATCTGGTCCAACCTGTGTACCCCCTCGAGGACACTCTCATGTTCTTTCATAACCTCTTCAATCAGGGCAATAGCGGTCTTCATGTTTCCTCCTCAGACCGACTACACGGTACTATACAAGGCGTGTGGTGGTGTACGCTCTTGTGTTCAGCTGAAGCGTTGGCGGTGACTCGCGGATCCCCCCAATTCGTCGTCCTGAGCCTGTTCCTTGTTACGCCCAGTCGCACTCCCAGCCTCTGAGCCCCATGTGAGCAGAAACGCCAGAACAAGATCGCGACCTTCCTCCACAGTCATGTGCTCACTATCAATGACGCATTCGGCCATCGGGTCCTCTTCGAACGGCGTGTCTACACCGATCACCTCGCCAAGCCCTTCAAAGCTGCCCCCTGTCTCTTTTCTCTCCAGCGCCTTTCTGTACAGGTCGGCCATGACGTGGCCTTCCGGGCGGCCGCCTTCCCGCTTCATTGCCATCTCCAAAGAGCAGCGCACGAGCACCTCGGCAAAACGGGGTAGCACTTCGCGAGCATACCATCGCATCTGCCGTTTCGGAGCGGTGCCATCCATAATCACATTCGTGTCTTGGTAGGCAATCTGAGCCGCATCCTCTACGAAGAGCCTGTATGCCTTCGCTCGCTCTTGTGGAGTGTACGTGGGGTTGGGGGAGTAGACCTGGCGACGCTCGTCCATAGCAAGGTATCGCACGTCCTCCCCCCTCTCTTGCAGCGCATCATGGACCGCCCGGGCGTACGTCGTCTTTCCCGCCCCGGGAAGACCGACGAACCACAAGACCCAGCCAGCTTCTCGCTTCTCTCGCTCCGGCGTCATGGCGAAAGCCCGTTTGTGTCACTCAATGTACTTGTTGGGGTTGAGGTAGTCAAAGCGCTTCTCCGAAAGGACGTTCACCAGGAACCTGAGCAGCCCTTGCCGGACGTCGGGCGGATGGTCGGGGTACCAGTCGGGATGTGCCATAACAAGGCAGCGGAATACGTAGAACGGGGCGATGACTTCAAGCATCTCCTCATCATTGCTCTCTTTCAGGTATTCCTCCCAGAATGCTAGGTACAGTGTCTCGAAGTGCCCGCCGAGGCGCGAGTCCTGATACAGTCCGTAGAGTAGATAGTTGCAGCTCATGGAAGCGACATCGTCGGCTGGCTCCCCCCACTCACCACGGCTCCGATCAAGCACCGCGAAATCACCATCGGGGCGGATGATGACATTCCACGGGTGGAAATCACCGTGAACCGCAGCCAGCCGGTGAACATACTTGCGCAATCCCCAGCGCCAGTCAATCAGTCTCTTCTCGAGTTCCTGAAAGCGTGTCGGCGGGAAAGGCTCATAGGGGTGGGGATAGGTGTCGATGAGCCCCCAGATACACTCGGAATGCCCGATGAGCTGCCGGACGCTGCGCAGATAGAGGGCGGGAGCATCCAGTTTGTGGGAGTGCACTCGTGACAGCCAGCGGGCGAGCTGACGCGTCAGCTTCTCATCCTCAGGGCGAAAATCGCCCCCTCTAATGCGCTCCAGATCGACGTAGTAGTCTCTGCCTGGCACCTCTTCGCGGAGCCAGAAGAACTCCTTCGGTTTCTCTATGGGCACCAGGTGGCCCCGTTGGTCGACGTATCCCAGCGCGAGTGGTTTGGCGTGTTTTTCCATCCTCGCACTGGCCTCATATTGGAACAGCACAATAGCAGCCCGATCCCAGTAGAACTGGTGCCCGTACCGTTCCGGACGCACAAACGAAAGCACCGCCCTTCGCTCCAAGCCGTCCTCTTCATAGATTATTTCGAGAGGCTCGCCATAGCCGAACTCCTTCATACCCTGCCCCTCCGCAGAGCCGAGCTCCCTAACTCCGCGCAAGGCAATGGAGCCCCTTTGGCTTCGCTGTAGGAATCGCCGCAGATTCTCTCTCCGTATCGCAGACATGGTAGGCACCTCCAATGCACAACTCCAGGGTGAAGAACCACCCTACTCGTAGCCAGGAAAGTAGTCGTGCCTGACCCGGTCCTTTCTCAGGCCAATCGCTGCCAGTTGTTCCTCCAGAGACTTCACCATGCCGATGGGTCCAGAAACATAGAAGGTTCGCTTCCGGAAGTCTGGAATCAGTTCGCGCACCAGCTCCTTGGTGATGCGCCCTTTGCTTCCCTTCCAACTGGGCGGTACGTCCGGTCCCGACAGGACGTGTTCGACGCGGATGCTCTCGTGGCTGTCAGCCATCTCGTCGAGTTCATCACGAAAGGCAATATGGTCATAGCTCTTGTTGCCATAGACGAGAACCACATCGCGCTTGAGATTCCTGTCCACTGTGTAGCGCATCATGCTTCGAAGTGGCGTTATACCAATCCCGCCACTGAGGAAGGCGAGATTGCGTCTCCTTGCTGGAAGGGTGAAATCTCCTTCAGCACCCCGGAGTCTGGCCCAGTCACCTGGCTTCATGCGATCCAGCGCCTGGGAGTACTCACTCGCCGTGATTCTCTTGGTGAACTCGAGGTATCCTCTCTTTGCCGTCTCCGTTGGTGAGCTCGATATTGTGAAATGATGAACCCCCTCTCGTCCGTCAATCCTGATGGTCACGAAGAAGTACTGACCCGCTTTGTACTCCACATCATTCCTATCGCTCACATCAAACCGGAACGACTTGATGTCTGAAGTGCGCTGAATCACCTCGGAAATGGCCGTATCAAACTGCCACATAGCACAAACCTCCTCAAGAAATTCGGTACATATTCGGAAAGCATGCGACCACCATAGGACACCCGTCGCCAACCTCCCACCACCCGGCCAAGAGAAGCTTCTGTGTACGGACAATGGCCGCTGCACAGTATAAGGCTCCCCACCCCTACAGTTGGTCGCGTGGCGAAGAATGCCTCCAGATAGGCCGAGCTTCCAGTTACAATCGATCGAGGAATTCCTTCCATGGTGTGGCGGGCAGCGTTTCAGTAGTCGCATGCCCGTAGCCGCGTATAATCATCGCGGCTCGCTGCACGTCCTGCGGGCGTTCTGCTTCCACAATGTCCACTACATCATAGCCCCCCAAGGTGGAGTAACTCTCCTTCCAGACCACGGCAGGGCACTCGGATTTGATCCTGGCGGCCACATCCTGGGCTACCTCTTTGAAGGCGCTTGGGTCTCGGAAAGCCCCTGGTGAGACCCGAGTAAGAATGACATACGTTGCCATCGCTCACCTCCGTTCCTCGAGTTTGCGCTGCGACATTCCCTTCCTTGGAGCACGCATCCCCCACCACCCTCATCGACTGTATTATGGTGTCTGATACCCCTAGACGCACATCCGTATACATACGTATTTGACCCGTGAAGTCGTCCGTACCCTCGCGTCGTGACTGCCTGAGGTCGCCAACGTTTGCACCACTGCACAATGACCCGTCCGATTCGCCAACAGCCGCCGCCTTGTTCTCCTTCGCGCCAGCATTTCATGCCTCACATGCAACCCGTGAACGGGCTGGCGCGCGGTCTCCAAGGCAAGATCCGATACTCACTACAAGGTGCGTGAACGTCATTCTCCTGACTCATTTGTCACGGCAACGATGTCCCACTATGAGACTGCGCGCGTGTGCAGGGCGACACGGCAGGCGTCCTCCCACATGGTGAGCCCTCACAGTCCGGGGCCGACGGGCCACCAGGGACATACGTCCGTTCCACGCACGAGATGGAAGCCCCATACGCGGCCTTCAGCGATGCTGCCTGCGGCCGATTCCCAGCTCCTCCCTCGTCTGCAGGAAGTTGACGACATCGGCTCGCGTCAGCATACCTGAGAGCTCGTCACCGCGGAGCACCACCACCTGATTCACGTCGTTGCGGGATAGCTTCTGCATAGCCGCGTAGAGATCGTCATCCGGTGACACGCTGTGTAACGGAGGTCGGGTCATAATCTCCTGCACCTCTGTATCGGTCCATCTCTCACGGGGAATTTTCTTGATGTCGCTCACGGTGACGATGCCGACGACCCGACCGTTTTGAGACACGGGGAGGGCGCGACGACGGTAGCGCCCAAAGATCCCGTCGACGAGGTCCTCCACGGACGTGCCGGGGCTGACGGCCTCAGTGCCGGCATCCATAACGTCCCTCACCTTGGCGCCGCCCAGGTGCTCGCGCACTGTCAATTCGCGGCGGCTGGCATCGGCGGCGCTGCTCAGAAACCACCCGATAAAGGCAATCCACAGACCTCCCAGCAGGTTTCCGGTGAACAGCTCGAACACGCCAAAGGCTATGAGTCCCCATCCGAAGAAACGGCCCACAGTCGCCGCGATGTTGGTCGCCTTTCCCAGGTCGCCCGTCGACCTCCACAGAATGGAACGAAGTACCCGGCCGCCATCGAGGGGGAAAGCAGGCAGGAGATTGAACCCGCCAAGAATGGCATTGATCAGCGCCAGGTACATCAGCACGGCCGCCACCGGGCTTCGCTCGTCTGGCATTGCCAGCGCAATTCCCCAGAAGATGCCGGCGAGGATGAAACTGGCACCGGGGCCGACGACTGTCATGGCAAACTCCACTGACGGCTTCTCTGGCTCGTCTTCCAGATTGCTCACCCCGCCGAAGATAAACAGAGTGATGCTGCGGACGTTCATGCCGCGAGCCTTGCCTACGAGAGAGTGGGCCAGTTCATGGAGAAGCACCGACACAAAGAGGAGCAGCGCCGCTATCACGCCGGTTATCCAGTAGGTGGCCTGGCTCCAGCCGGGATAGTAGGCCGGAAAGAAACCCTGCGCCAGAGACCAGGCGATCAGAATGAACGCAAGTGCCCAGGTATAGTGGATGCCTATCTCGATTCCCGCTATGCGCCCGAGGCGCAACGAAGCCCTCATAGCCAAGACCTCCTTCTTCAGCCCGTGCTCTGCTCTCGTTTCGTCTTGCCGAAGCCCTCCGTTGGTCGATATGGGACCGACCGGGACACCTTCAAGCCCGTGGCGAACCAGACACGCCACCAGCCATTCGCCTGGGGCTGTCGCCTACCGCAGGTAGTCCTCCAATTGACGCCTGTAGCCGGATTGCCGCAGCTTCTGGAGCGCTTTGACCTGGATCTGCCGGACACGTTCTCGAGTGACACCTATCTCGGCACCGACCTCGTCGAGCGTACGTCCCTGTCCGTCCGTGAGGCCGTACCTCAGTTCGATTACACGGCGTTCTCGAGGAGTCAGCGTCCCGAGCACATCCCGTACCTGTTCCTTCAGCAGACGGTCGGTTACCTCTTCTGAGGGTGTGGGAGTTCGCTGATCTTCGATGAAATCTCCCAGTTCGCTCCCCTCTTCACCCTCTCCCACCGGTGTCTCCAGGGAGACGGGCTCTCTGCTGACCGCCTGGAGCAGCTCGTCCACCCTACGGGGCGACACCCCCATTTCCGCAGCGATCTCGTCGACGGTCGGTTCCCGAGAGAGCTGCTTGGATAGATGCTCACGCGCTCTGTTCAGCCTTCCGACAGACTCAGCGACGTGTACTGGCAGGCGAATTGTCCGCAGTTGGTCGGCTACAGCCCGTCCGACGGCCTGTCGAATCCACCATGTGGCGTAGGTGCTGAACTTGTGCCCGCGGCGGTGATCGAATCTCTGCACTGCCTGCATCAGGCCGATGTTGCCTTCCTGAATCAGGTCCAGGAAGGGTAGGCCGCTGGCCACCTGCTTCTTCGCCACGCTTATCACGAGCCGAAGATTGGCTCGGGTCAACTCGTCGGCTGCCTCCTCGGCTTGATCTCGAATCCGCCCGAAGTGCGCAACAAGCTCGGGGCGGATCTCCTCCAACCGATCCCCAAAGTCCGGCGAGTGAATTGCCCTCCCGAACCCCTCCATTGAAGTGGCACTTCCTGGGCCAGAAAGCAAACGCCACGGTACCAGCCGGGTGTCCCGGGAGATGTCAATGAGCGCTTGCCTGACCTGGTCCGAACGGTGTCCCAGAGCCCGTGCGATGTCGGCGATCAACTGGTCGTCGATGCTGCCGTCGACGGCGAGACGCACGTCGGAGCTGCATACCGCATCGGCCACACTTGCCATGGGCTCAAGGCCAAGACAGCCAGTCAGTGCCTGGAAGACGTCTCGAGCCCGCCAGAAACGCTCCAACAGGCTCATGAGCAACTCCATCGGGGAGGGATTGCGTCTCAAGCGGGACCGGTGCTCGTTCTCGAGACGCGACAGGTGTCTGCCCTCCTCCATTCTCTTTGCCAGTTCCTTCTCCTGCCGGGCATCGAGCAGGGGCGTCTCACCAGACTCCCCCAGGTAGACGCCCACCAGGTCTTCCGTCGCCGATTCAGCTTCACGTCGAGGCTTCTCCCACCCCTCTATTCGGTCCACGCCGCTGTCGGGACTTCTGCTCTCCCGCAGTCTCTGCTGCACTTCCTCATGCCTTGGGGACACTATCGCCTCCATCTCTCCCGGTGCCCGCGCACCTCCGTCTTCCCGGTCCCTGGGGCATAGCCACCCGCTTTCGGTCAGCCAGTTCCTAGAAAGGACACGTACCGAAGAGGCATCCGCCGCCGTACTCCGGGTCGGCAGTCACGTATGGGACCGGCTCTGCTTGCTCTGAGATGTCACCTCTGTAGTACAGCACCTGTCGCTTCCTGCTGCCGTAGCGGTACGCTGTGATGCCCTTGCAGCCCAAATCGTAGGAAAGCCTGTAGACCCGGCGCATGTCCTCCGGAGAAGCATGGGATGGCAGGTTCACCGTCTTGGACACAGAGTTATCCGTGTATCCCTGGAATGCTGCCTGCATCCGGACATGCCACTCGGGTTCAATATCATAGTCTGTCACGAACGTGCGCTTCACATCCTCAGGGACCGCGTCTATACCCTTCAGTGTTCCCTTCTGTGCCACTTCCCTCATCAGCGCCTGCGAGAAGAACCCCCGTTCACGGGCCACGCGCTCGAAGCAAGGGTTCACCTCGAAGAGCCTCGCCTGATCCATGACATTGCGCACATAGGCCAGGGCGAACAGGGGCTCGATACCGCTCGAACAGCTGGCAATGATGCTGATGCTGCCTGTCGGTGCGATAGAGATGAGGGAAGCGTTTCGCAGTTCGGTTGCGCTGGCTCGATCGTGAGCGCTGCCCGCGAAGTTGGGAAAGGGGGATCGCTCAACGGCAAGCTCAGCAGAAGCGCGACGTGCCTCCTCCGAAAGTGCCTGCATGATGCGCTCCGCCATGTCCAGCGCTTCTTCCGAATCGTAGGGTATGTTGAGTTCAACGAGAGCATCGGCCAAGCCCATAACGCCCAGCCCGACCTTGCGGTTACCCAGAGTAATGCGCTTCGTCGCTTCCAGCGGGAAGGCGTTCACTTCGACCACGTTATCGAGGAAGCGTATGGCGATACGAACCACTTCCCTCAGCCTTTCCCACTTCACCTTCCCGCCGGCTACCATTCTGGCCAGGTTTATCGACCCCAGGTTGCAGCTTTCATAGGGAAGCAGGGGGAGCTCGCCACAGGGGTTGGTGGCCTCCATTGCGCCCAACTGCGGCGTTGGATTGTGGCGGTTTATCTCGTCCAGGTAGACCAGTCCCGGCTCGCCAGTCAACCAGGCGTTGTTCACAATCATATCGAAGATGTCATCTGCCTTGACCAACCGGGTTTCCGTTCCTGTTCGCGGGTTGATAAGAGGCCACTTGGCGCCTGTCGAGACCGCTTCCATGAATGCATCAGTAGCGGCCACGGATAGATTGAAATTGGCGAAAGCGGCCTCCTCTTTCTTGGCGAGAATGAACTGAGAGATGTCGGGATGGTCAGCCCGCAGAATCCCCATGTTCGCGCCGCGACGCCTCCCTCCCTGTTTCATCACTCCGGTGGCCATGTCGAAGATCCTCATGAACGAGACAGGCCCGGAGGCAATGCCTTTGGTGGAGCGAACCAGGTCTCCTTCCGGTCGCAGGCGAGTGAAAGAGAAGCCGGTGCCTCCTCCGGACTGGTGGATGATTGCCGCATGCTTGAGGGCGTCGAAGATATCCGGAATCGAGTCCTCGACCGGGAGGACGAAGCAGGCTGAGAGTTGGCCCAGATCGGTGCCAGCGTTCATCAACGTAGGTGAGTTGGGGAGGAACTCCAGGCTGCTCATGGCGTCGAAGAACTCGTTCTCCCATTCCTGGATATTGGCGGTTGGGTCGAAGGTGCTTTCCGCCTCTGCAACCGCTCGAGCTACCCGCCAGAAGAGCTGTTTCGGGGTCTCCGTCACCTGGCCATCTTCGTCCCTCAACAGGTACCTGCGTTCCAGCACCTTCGCTGCATTGATGCCCAGTTTGAGGTCGTCTTCGACCCCAATGAGAAGCTTCATCCCTCGCACGTCCGCCCGCTGCTGGCGGTACAGAATGTACGCCTTGGCCACATCGGGGTACCCCTGGGCCATCAGAACCTGTTCCACCACATCCTGCACGTCTTCAACACCAGGCATACCGCCGGCGTACCTGTCCCCCAGCGTACGAACCACCTCGTCAGCAAGGCTGGCCGCCAGCTCTCCGTCATGAAGGCCTGTGGCTTGCAGCGCCTTCGCTATCGCCCGCTCAATCTTGGCGGCCTCGAAGGCGACCACAGAGCCATCGCGCTTGCGGATTTGCTTGGGACTAGCTTGTGTCACTGCTATTCGGACTCCTATCGGTCTACCCCACACCGGGCTTGGGATTGGGGCTACAGCCGTCGCTAGTACTCGAAATCCTGCTCGGAATAGACGACCTCATTGCTGAATACTCTGAGCGCGCGGATGACACGCATGTTGTCTGGCGCCAGCACATCCAGGAACACTGAGGAAAGGCCGAGTCCCGCCAGCATGGCCAGCAGAATCGTCTCGATTGTGAGCCGTACACGCTTCGGAGCACCAGCCGAGGCATTGGCCAGCCAGCAGGTGCTCCTTACGGGCGGCTCGAAGACGTCGGGGAGAGACTCGAGGAATCTCCTTACCTCTACCAGATGCTGCTGCCCGATGGACCTCGTTATGTGAATGACGCCCGGGTCGACGAAGAGGCGGTCATCGTCAATCCCCGACTCATTGGCAGCGCCTACCAGGACGGCCGCGTTGTGCAGCATCTCCTGTGCAGCCCGCGGCGCCTCAGGCTCGCTCAACAGCAGCACTGCCTCCGCCCCACGGTCAGCAGCAAGCGGCAACATGTGCTTCAACTTCATTTCGTCCATAGAGACGTAGTTGACGATGGGTGAGCCTCTGCAGGCATCGAGCCCGGCTTCAAGCGCCCTGACGTTGTTGGTGCTGAGACAGAGCTGGCGATCGGTGGTGCGCTGCACGATCTTGACCGCTGCCTCCATGGCCTCTGGTTCGTCCATGTGGTGAAGCGTGCTGATTTCAAGAGCGTCGGCACCGGCGTCCACGCACTGCGCCGCCAGCTTCTGGAGAACTGCCGCCGCATCCCCATCAAGATCCCAGCCCGACGCCTTCAACTTGTCGAACAGGGACGCCACGTTTGGTTGCCGCGTTGTGATGTTACTTGCTATCACAAACATCCAATGCCTCCTTTCTTAGCCTCATCCTCCCCGAAAGCACTCACACACCCGGACAGTCAAGCCGCTGCCCACGAACCTTCCATGAAGCTATGTCAGGCTGATCTCCTTTGCCGACTGCCACAGGCCGTGTATGTTGCACAGGGCTGTGGCATACAGCGTGCCTGGCTTGGTAATTTTGAGCGAAGCGATGACCTCGTGGTCAGTGTGGACCGGCCCCTTGTCCGGTCCCTCAACCGACTCGCCGTGAGCGCAGAACTCGAAGTGGCCCACCTGATAGGAGAACTTCTCTCCGGCGGGATGGAAGTAGAGAGAGATCCACCGTATGTGGTGTTCCGTGGTGTTGGGGTGTGCCACCTCTTTTCCGAGGCTCACCTTCACCGAGAAGAGACGGCCATGGATGATCTTATCGGGGCACTCTATGACCGGAACGTGCTTCTCTGTCTTCCAGTCGGCGGTCTGAAACAGGTCTTCAAATTGCTCCATTGCTTGTACCTCTCCTTCTAGTCCTCACCAGTTAGCCCTCTACTCCGGGTCTAGCTTGTAGCGTTCCAGGTGCCCGTCTGTGGCCCAGGGTGCCACCTTCTCAAGCAGGCCGTCTCGCTCCTCATCAGCCAGGGGGCGCCACCCGTGCACAATGTCTACGTTCTCCGTGAGGACTTCCATCGTATCTATCCCCAGCACCAGTGTGCTGATAGGAAGAGATAGCGCATACCCGATGGCCTCGCCCGGCCAGACCCCCGTCTCGAGGATGTGCCCGCCGGACAGCGCTTTCATGCCAATGACACCGATGCGGCGACGGCTCAGCACCGGCAGAACCTCTTTGATGAAACTGCGGTGGTGGAAGTCCAGGAGGTTGGTCGGCATCTGCACCGTGTCCCACGGGAACTCGTAGCTGAGCATTCGGTGGAACAGGTGCGGCCAGTGGTGACCGGTGAAGCCGATGAACCTGACCTTTCCCTGTTCCCTCGCATGCAAAGCGGCTTCCATTGCCCCTCCTGAGAAGATGTCATCCGGGTCGCTCTCGTGCACGATATTGTGGAACTGGAGCAGGTCGACGTAGTCGGTGCCCAGTCTCATCAGGCTCTCCTCCAGCTGGCGTGCAAAGGTCTGCGCATCCCGCCCATGGTTCTTCGTCATGAGAAACACCCTGTCGCGGTACCCATGCCGCAACGCCCTGCCCATCAACTCCTCGCTCCGCCCCTGGTGGTAGCACCACGCGTTGTCGAGGAAACGGACGCCCCTGTCGACCGCCGCCTGAACCAGACGCACCGCATAGTCCGAATCGGCAATCGTGCCGATCGCGTGGCCGCCGATGCCCAACACAGTCACCTTCACCCCGGTGCTGCCCAAGTCTCGAAGGGGGATGACGTTGTCCTGCCTGTCCGAGTCGCTCATGACCTTGTTCCAGTATTCGCGATTGTGCTCAGGGCCGCTGGCACGCGTCGTCTTTCTAGCCACGGCGGCAGCGGCCCCCGCTTTTCCGCGGCCTGTGAGAAGCGGGACGGCCCGCATCGCCTTTCGGCCATGCGCACTACTTCTTCTTTGGCTTCGCCGAAACAGCGATCTTCTTCGGCTTCTTCTCCGCGACCTTGGGGACGGTGACCTCCAAGACCCCGTCTTCGAAGTCCGCACTGATCTTCCCGGTATCGGCATTCGATGGAAGACGAATGGTGCGCATGAAGCTGCCGTAGGAGCGTTCACAGACGTAGTAGTCTTCGTCCTTGACTTCGCTCTCCGCCTTCTTCTCCCCCTTGATGGTGAGCAAGTCGTCTGAGACCGAGATGTCTACGTCGTCCTCCTTCATTCCCGGCAACTCCGCCCTCACCACCAGCTTGTTGTCTCGTTCGAACATCTCAATGGACGGTAGCCATTCTCGCTCCCGCAACGGGAAGCGGCTCATGGCCGTAAGCATCGGCCTGCCGAGCATGTCCTCGAAGCGTCGCGCAAAGTCTTCCATCTCCCAGAAGGGCTGCCACTCTCTCAGCCCCCTCGGTCTCCATCTCTCCAGCATGAGTCACCTCCTCTGAGTTCTCTTGGGGAAAGCCGTCCCGCTTCCCGCTGCGTCAACCGTAGTCCAGGCGCCCACGCCCAGCTATCCGCACCCTACCGTTATGTCGAAAGCCCCTGGTGAGGACCCTGTTCGCCGACAGGTTCTTCACTCGGTGGCAAGCCGACTCGCAGCGCGACAGCCCCGCATCACTTGCCAGGCCTGTGC
>Ga0180433_10004457_pt1 | contig 19668 bp, 34 predicted proteins | sample SS_ome_8_FD_132980 | JGI IMG/M metagenome (GOLD analysis project Ga0180433, IMG submission 132980) | Hypersaline lake sediment archaeal communities from the Salton Sea, California, USA - SS_1_D_1 metaG | ecosystem: Environmental > Aquatic > Non-marine Saline and Alkaline > Hypersaline >... | reverse complement strand
TATAACAATGATGTAACAGTGCAATTTGTATCACAAACAGATAAACCAGAAAGATTATTTGCTGACAATATTAAGGTGTATAGAAAAAAGGAATATGTAGTTAAATATTACTCTACTGATAATCAAACAATGGAATTTGGAGGTACTTGGGAAGTAATCGTATATGAGAAAAAAATTATAGACCCATATAACGAAGTAGAGGCATCTGTTGGATCAAGTTGGGTATATACAGCTAAATCACCTGGATTGAGAATTGTTACCGCAGGAACAAGACTTGGTTCATTTCAATGTGCTGCTGATGAATATTACTATATTGCCCTAACCGATGAAGACAGTAATGATTATACATCTTACAAGATTACATGTGATGCAACTAATACTACTGAAAAAGATATTATGATAACTGGAGCAATATACATGAAAGCTGGTGATACTTTACATGCTGAACTTGCTCAGACTATTCATGATGGACTCACTAGATCAACTGATTCTATTCAAAACCTTATAACTATAACTGTTTTAGAGGATTAAATGAAGCGATATGCGTTAATAATTATTCCAATGGCAATGGCGGCGATATTTTCGCTGAATGGTAATTATTACGCATGGCAAGTATTTATGGGCTTAGCATTTGGTGCTTTTATTGGCACAATGTTAGTGTACCAGAAGCTAGGACTTCCTTTGGCTCTTTGCTGGGGTTGGACTATGTTCTCTCTTTTAAGTGTATCTTATTTACCTGATTTCAATATGATAATATTCAAAGGTCAAGCTGAAGGGTACATAAGGAATTCTGCTATTACAGGAATAATCTTTTTTCTGTTGGCTACTATGCCTTACCTTGTTTTAGATGTTAAACGGTTTAGACAAGGGCTGATATACACACTTGCAGCGATATGCGCCATAGATAGTATATTAGTTCTTGGCGAGTGGGCCGTTGGTCAGGATGAGTTTATTAGGGGGGGCTTCTTTTTCAATGCATCATTAAATTCGTGCATGATTAGCGGCCTGCTACCATTTTATTTGCATACCAACTTCTTCAAAATAAAACCTATTTATAAGGTTATATTACCCCTTTTAGCGGTAATAGCTAGTGGATCAACTGGTGGTTTTGGTGCTTTTATGCTTGCTGTTGGAGCTTATTTTTTCTTCGCAAAAAAGAGAGCTTACCAGGAATGGGTAATAGTAGCGTTAGGACTTGTTTTGATTGGTATATTTGCTTACTTTTACCTAGGGCAAGATCGCATTTTTACCACAAGCGGTAGGATGGTGGTATGGAAGAATAGTTTTTATTTTTGGAAAAGGTTTGCCAACATGTGGATTGGATTTGGTCAGGGATCTGCAATGCAAGTAGTTCCAGTAACACAAAAGTTATTCCAACAAGATTCAAATCAAGTGTTTTTATGGATGCATAACGAGTGGTACCAAGTTTTATTTGAACAAGGTATAATAGGATTAGTGCTATGGTTATATGCCTACTTGCATTTACTTGTTAAAACATTTTTAAACAATGAAAAGTATATAACAGTAGCAATTATAGTTTTTGGTTTTGTTTGTTTGTTTAATTATCCTTTCAGGATGGCAATTCCTGGGATGATAATGGCATCGTTATTTTTCCTAGCCACCACATCAAGGAGGATAACGCATGTCGCATGATAAGCGTCTAGACATGATAATTGAGCTTTTACATGAAATAAGAGCTTCAATTAAATCACATGAAACAAGAATATCTAAGTTAGAGGTATTATGGAAGGTGTTAGGTGTAACATCTCTAGGATTGCTTGCTTGGATATTAAAATTAGCAATTGTTTAAGGAGGAAATATGCTTGAATTATTACAAACAGTAAGTGGATGGTTGGAAGTAATATCGTACTGTGTATTTGGTGTAGTGGTAGTAGGAACAGCACTGGCACAGAAAACACCGACAAAAAAAGATGATGAGTTTTTTTTGGACGCTGAGGATGTATATTCAAAGATAGTAAAATACTTTCCTATCATTGGAGTAAATCCTCGCACCAAGGCACTGGAAGAAGAGTTGAAAAGGCTAAAAGAGCAGCTTAAAAAGTAATGAAGAAGATTGTTGAAGCGATAAAGTATTTAATAGAAGCCCTAGCCTTATTGAGGATTCTTTCTGAACGCATTAAGGAAGCGAGAAGGGAAGGATGGCTTCAAAAAGGTAGGGAGTTAGCCGCAAGGCTGGAAGGGGCTAAAACTGATGAAGAGAGACAAAAAATGGCTGAGTCAAGGAATAAGCATTATAATGCTATGCCTGATTAGTGCTTGTACGACAATGCCAGAAAAACCACGCATAGAAACTTGTATTATCGGAGAGGAAGGACTTCTTTGTTATGACCCAAGAGTTCCTCATGATAGACAACGCTATCAAAAGGGTTTTCATGAGGCCATGAACTATGAATGTACCAATCCTACTGATCGTACAAGTGAATTAGAATACTGGATGAGAAGGTCAACAGCGCAATGAAATTTAAGGTTCCAAGACTCGAAAACGAATACAAAAAGGCTCCGTTGTTGCTTAGACTAATATGTGATGACATGGATAGTTACACCCAATGTCGTTATAAAAAAGAATTGGTTGTTACACGGGTCTTGGAGCCTGTCACTGGAGAAAGTGGCGTACATCAGGATTATAGAGCAATAGATTTTCGTAATGAATATTGCGGTAAAAAAATGTTTAAAGACTTTGAATCAGAAGAGATCGTAAGTCGATTCAATGATAAATATAGAAGAAATGATGGATATAATACGGTAATTCACCATTCATTTGAAGGGGGCCCTTGGCATTTTCATGTACAGATAGCAAGAGATACCAAGGCTTATATGGAGGATATATAAATGCAGGATCTAACATACTTAAAGAAACCAGAATCTGGAGACACAGGCTCTGAGCTTTTTGAAGCACTAGAAAATGATATTGAAATACTAGATGATCATGATCATGACGGGGTAACAAGTGAGAAGCTAAATACTTTATCAACAGTCGCTTATACAATCAGTATTGATACAAATGATTGGGTTGCATATAACAATATATATAAAAAAATTGTAAATATGCCAACAGGTCATAACTACTCAGATTATATAATAATAATAAAGGATAATTCTGGAGATCAAATATTCTGTGACATAGAAGATAATGATAATAATACTTCATTCATAGTGTATCATATGAATAACACAACCGAGCTTACAGCTTATTTATTGGCATAGACATGAGTTTAAACGTAAATGCATTTGAGCAAAATGAATTTTCCGGAGGGATGACAGATGATTACATCGATTGTTCAGCAAATTCTTACCGTTACGCCTGGAATTTTCTAGTAACACCAAATAAAAAGCTGGTAAAAAGGCCAGGATCGACATTTTATAACTCTACCTATCCCATATTATCTAGTGGAGGTAGAATCGGAAACATCATTCCATTAGGGGATATAATACTTTTCAGATCTGGCTCAGAAATAAGTTTTATTGATACAACCAAGCAAAATCTTTATGGCCCTAGTGGATATTCGCCATTTAGTGGAGCTGGAGAAAATACCAATGTTTCATGGTCTAAGTATTATGATCACATAATTGCATCAAGTGAAGACTATATAAATCCAGTGAAGCTGTGTTTAGACGCAGATAGTTCTCCAGTGCTGTATACAGCTGGACTTCCTGATTTAGCAAGCGATCCATCTCCCAGTGGAGCTAGTGGGAGTAATAATTATTTATATGCATTCTGTTATGCACATACCTATGATGTAGAAACAGTTGAATATTTAAGGATAGGACCAGTTACAGAAGTTGAATTAGAAAATGTCAATGAGCCCGACACTGGATCTAACTTAGTAACAATAAGCTCTATACCAGAGCTAACTAACGGTTCAAATTTGCATTATGATGTAGATAATATTGTTGTTCATGTATATCGAACAACAAACAATGGAACATTATTCTATAAAGTAGGCGAAGTTACAAATGGAACAACAGTATATGAAGATAGTACTGATGATGATGCTTTATTATCCGGAGAGAGACTATATACTACTGGAGATGTAATTGAAAATGATGCTCCTCCATTATGTAAATATGTACATGTAGTTAATGAGGCATGTTATTATGCTAATGTAGATGTAGATGATGAGCTTATAAAGAACAGAGTTTATCAATCCAAACTAGGAATATTTGATGCTGTCCCTGAAACGTTCTACATTGATGTCGAAGACGAGATTAAAGGAATTAGTTCGCATCATTCAAATCCAATCGTATTTTGTGCTAACTCGATTTATCGTCTTGACGGTACTTTCGATAATCTTGGTAGGGGTGGTATTAGTTATCAGCGTATTAGCGATACCACTGGTTGCGTTAATCATGGCAGTATTGTCCAGACATTAGTAGGAGTATTTTTTGCTGGTAATAATGGATTTTACTGGACAGATGGATATACAGTTAGAAAAATATCAGATGGATTAAATGAAACATATTCTAATATAACCAACACAACCACAAAACAAAGCAGGATACATGGTGCATATGATAATTTGAATAGACGAGTCTATTGGGCTTGTCAGTATTATTCAAAGACAAATGACAATGATGCCTGCCTTGTGTTGGATACTAGATGGCCTGGGGCTAGTCAAAATCACAAATGCTTCACTCAAATATCAGGGACAACCTTTAGTGCCACGGCCATCTATTTTGATTCAGGTAATTTAATAAGAGGAGATCAAAACGGGTATGCATATGAGCATGATAATAATCTACGCTCGGATCCCAAGGTGGATTTAACACTTGATGCTTCTGAGTGGCCAAAAGAAGCTATTATACAAAGATTTCTTGATGGGGCTCGATCATATGGGTCTACATTCAATAGAAAGTTCATTCCAAGAGCACAAATAGTAGCCAAGAATGTGGGCGATATTGCAATAAGAATGAATGCATATAATGATGATAGAACAATAAAAAGAGAGATGAAAGAGATAAGAGCCCTTGGTAATTTCGTATGGGGAGATCCAAATTTTGTGTGGCCTGATTTTGTAGCAAATACGGGTAATACTGATTGTGTATGGAATAAATTTAACATCATAAAGCAGCAAAGAAGATTGCCTGCAAGTGGTGGATTAAGGTGTTTATTCTTCCAGCTAGAAGTAACATACGAAAAAACAATATTACTTAATTCAGACGACACCAGTGATGCAACAGTAGGCCAATCTGAAAAAACAGTTACTATTGATAATACTGATTTCTCCTGGCCATTAGATTGTGAAGATTACACAATATATTTTGATGACGACGATTACGAGGAGGGATATAATATCGCGTCCAGGGACAATGATGAACAGATTACAATAGAAGGAACACCACCAAGTGATGGATCCTATTCCTGGATTATCAAAGGATACGGTAAAAATCATTCACTTAAGATCTTAAACTTATTAACGCACTACGTACCTTTTAGTATGAGTCATGACATGTATGATGGAGAAACGGGGGGCAACGAGTGAATATCTTAAGGCTTTTAATAAAAGAAATGAATGATCGATATGTTCGTCAGAATTTTCAAAGAATTCAAGACTATACAGACAAAAGCAACATATTAAGAGGCAATTTAGAGTTTGTGGAAATAGAATTTACTCAAGCAGAAACTAATTATAAATACAAGCATAATCTTGATTTTACTCCTAATTTAGCATTTCTTGCTTGGGTTTCGGACGGCGCAGCTGTAACATTAAACTATGATGAGTTTGATTCTGATAATATTGACATCACGGTAGACCAAGCGTGTACTATCAGACTATTCATTGGCTCATATAAGAAAACATAATGGGGGTAATGGATGTCAACTTACAGAACATACGCAGATCTTTTGCAAGAAGTTGAAGATGACGAAAATCTAGAAGGTGAAAACTTCATAGAGAGTACGGAACTTTTAGCACTTTTTAATAGAGGTATAGCTAAGTGTGAACGGCATATACATACCATTTATGAAGATTATTACTTAGATTATACCAACTTAAATTTAGTAGAAGACGAGTCAGAAATAGCACTTCCTACAGATATATATGCCAGTAAAATAAGAAGGCTATTATATGAAAACGCAAATGACAGATATGAAATAAAAAGATTAAGAACAACAAAAGCGTTTATTGACAAATCTTTTACTGACTATGAATCTAACAGTACTGAGAATTATAAATACTTATTGGTTAATAAATCATCTTCTGATGGAACCAAAATAGTATTATCGCCAGCAAGTCGTGAAACAGCTTCAGACAGATTGAAGTGTTGGTATTTAAGGCATGCAGAAAGACTGGATGGAACGACTACACAATTAGTTGACATACCGCCAGAGTGTTATGACTACTTGGTACAGTTTGTAAAAACAGAAGCTATTAAAAAAGAAATAGGTAATCCAAAATTAATGGAAGCAAAACAGAATTTGAAGGAACTTGAGTATGATATGATAACAATGCTTAAGAACAGAATTCCGGATGATGATGATTTTATTGAACAAGATTTAACACATTACGAGGACAGTGTATAAGGAGGAAAACATGGGTATCGGAGATTGGATCAGTTCACCTTGGGGTTCCGCTGGTTTAGGATTTTGGATGGGCGGTAGTCCAGGAGCTGTGGCAGGGTATGGAATACATGAAAGGACTGGACCTGGATATAGTCCATCGCAGCAAGAAAAAGCACAAGCTGGATTAATTACTCCAGAACACGCTGATTGGCTAACATCAAGACCAGATTATATGCAGCAAGGTGGATTCATGGATCCTGAAACTGGTGAGCCAGTTATGCAGGATGCTGATGGTAATTTTATTGATAAGAATGGGCAAATTATTACAGATACAGAAAGATTTAGAAATTTATCTAAACAGTCCATTATGATGGGAAGAGGCCATCAAGGTCCAGCCGCGCCACAGTTTCAATCATATCTTACTCAAAAAGGTACACTTCCTGAGCAATATGAAATGCAATCTGCATTAGAGCAGAAATTATTTCAAGAACCAGGAGAAGGATATAAAGCATTCCAAGAATATGCATTAAGTCCTGAAGAATCAATGTGGGCAAAGACTGCAAGAGAAAAGCTTGATTTAGAAACTTTGGCACAAAGAGAAAGAATGGGGCAGAATATCGGATCTCAGCAAGCATCACAGCTTTCTAATATTGCAATGACTGGTACAGGATTAAGAGGCGGTCAAAGAGAGAGACTTGGAGAATCAGCAATTAGACAAGAGCGTAGAGGAAGTCAGGAATTAGGAAGACAAAGAATGCTGGGCGGATTAGGTATTGGTGCTCAAGAATATTCATCAAAGATTGGTGCATTGTCGAGACTTCCAGGTATGGAAGAAGGAAGACGACAGTTCGATGTATCAATGTGGGCACAAGGAAGAGGTTCAGATATTGATAGAGCATTAAGAGAAAGAGAACGTCAAGATCTTCTTGCTCAAAGACAATATGAAACAAAGATGCGCGATCTTGGTGCTTCAAGACAGGCACAGATTGAAGCGTCAATGATAGATTCTTAAGGAGGTAATTATGTGGTTAATACCAATGGGTGCTTCGGCTGCTCTTAGTACAGGTGTTGAGTTGATAAAAAAAAGCAAACAAGAAGAACAAAAGAAAAAAGATCTTCTTCGTAATGCTATGATTTATAAATACTCTCCATGGACTGGTTTTCAACCTAGAAGTGTTCAAAAGATAACAGCAGATCCATTAAAAGGATTTATAACTGGGGCTGCTAGAGGGGCGCAAATATCTCAAAATTTAGATTTATTTAAAGGTGGAAGAGCACCGGCTGCAACGGAAACTCCAACAGAGCCATCAGGCTTTGAAATAACTGATGAGATGATTGCAGCAAGACAGCCTAGCCCTTATATATATCCTCAACCAGTCATGGCAGGACATAGCCGGAGAATACCAGGAAGATATTAATTAGGAGATTACAATGGAATATTTACCATCGGATTTAGAAGCAGTTTGGGAAAATGATGATCTTGAGCAAGCGATGAAGTTATTGGGTAAAGGTAAAAACAAAAAAGAGAATTCTAAACTCGAAAAAGCAATTAAGATATTGCAGGAATATAGTTCCAATCCAGAAGCTGGTTTATGGCCAGAAGGATCTCCTTCTAGAGTTCAACCACAAGCTCCTAGGCCTATGACAGAAAGTCAATTTGCTGGTGGAAGCACATCTAATCCTGAGAGAAAAGTATGGGAGGAGAAGTATAAATTTCCTCAAGTATCAAAAAAAGGATATTATTCCAATCCAGAAGCTGGTTTATGGCCACCATCTCCAGTTAGACAAGCTCAGGCCCCAGTAAGACAAGCTCAGGCACCTAGTAAGCCATCAATAGATCCAATTACAATGGAACAAATGAGAGAGCTAACTAAACTTGGTGTATTAAAACCAGCAACACCCAGTGCATATTCATCAAATCCAGAGAGTGATGTTTGGGGTATGCCTGTTGAAGCAGAGTATCCACCAAAAAGATCAATGGTTACTCCAACAGAATCAGCAGAGCTTGCTGGAGACACATCATTACTTCAGGAGCAACTAAAAGAAAAACAAATGAAAATACAGGCAGCAGCAGAGACAGTGGCTAAAGCTGGTGTAAAGAAGGAATTAAAAAAGGTATTACCTAAATCAACCAAAGCTGCCGAGAAAAGCAAGTCCAAGGGAGCGATTGGTATAGATCCTAAAAAAGATCCAACAGCAAGTGTAATAGATAAAATCATTGGAAAAGCAGAAAAGCTAAGAGAAACACCTAAAGACTTAGATCTAACTGGTATTATGGGATTAGTGGATGATATGTACGGCACAAAAATGGCTGCTACATATAAGAAACCAACGACCAGACAAGAAGCTTTAAAAAGAGCAGATAAGCTTGATGACTTGGCTGATTTATATAAATTAAAAATGGTTATAAAGGATATGGACTACGAGAATAAGCTTAAACTTCAAATGATAAAGCTTTCTAGAAAGCCAGCCGTATCGGATGTTGAGCTTCGTGGTGTAAGAAGAGAGTTAAGAAAACAGTTAGTAAAAAACACAGATTCGTATGAAGAAGATGTTTCCCGATTGGAACAGATAGGTAAATTTTTTAGAACTGGTAAAAGAAATTTAACCTATTCAGCTCTTGGACCTGCTGCCAGGGTTATATCTACAGAAGTTGGAAGACTTACTAACGAAGACTTAAAACGTATTATGCAAGATACAATTGGAACTGACTGGGCTGGTTTTATAGGATATATAGAAGACAAACCAGATATAATAATACCAGAAAACGTAAGAAGAGCTTTAATCGATATGGTAGAGCTTGGTAAAGATACTATTAGAAAAAAGCATATTAAAAAGCTTAGAAATTTAGAATATATTTATGGAATAGGAGATATAGCAAAAAAAGCAGGGATGGATCCAGATAAAGTGTTTCCTGAAATATATAGAAGAATGGAAACAGTTGGAAGAGAGGACATGTTAAGGCAACAGCAAACTACGGCAAAGCCAAAGGTTACAAGAGACAAAGCATTAATTATACTTAGTAAAGATGAAAAAAATATGTCTTTACAGGAAGCAGAAGAATACTTAAACACTCTTGAGGGGCTATAAAATGAATGAAGAAGAAAAGCGAGATATTATATTAAAAAAGATTGAAGTACTTAAAAAAATAAAAAGGAAAAAGTACGAACTTAAACAGAAGTACAGCCAACCTACTGAAAAATCCGAAGAGATAAAAACTCCTGCTGATGAAGAAGATTTTTGGGATAAAGCAATTAATGCTGCTCAATATGCTATTAAAGGATTGGATTACTTAGGTGGAGTAACCAGAGCCGGTATATTTGGATCCGAGGAAGATATAAAAAGTGCTGCTGATATAACAAGTAAAGAAATAGCTCCATCGACATCAGAATATTTAGAAAAAAAAGGAATATTAAAAGACAGTCCTTGGATTCGTGGAGCAGTTGGTTTTGCTGGTGACGTATTACTGGATCCCACAACGTATGCAACGCTTGGTCTTAGCGCATTATCTAAAGCAGGAAAGCTAGGTAAAATAGGACTCCAGAAATCAGTAGGCAAAAGTGGAATAAGAGCATACAGAACAGCTCTCACTCCTGCTACTGCTGCTGTTGAAAAGGGCGGTAAAAAACTATACAAAAGTGCATTTAAAAGAGTAGATGAAGCTGCAAAATATAAAAAAGCTAAACAAGCTCTTCCACCAAGTGAAGTGATGTGGAAATACAGAGTTACTGGATCTAGAGATGTAATGGCAGATAAAACAGACGAAGTATTAGATAAGTTATTTACATATAGAAAAGCATTAGACGAAAAAGCTTCTAAGCTTGGTGCAAGAGTTAGTTCATATGATGCTTTAGAGAATGCTAAAAATGTTGTAGATGATTTTGGACGAATTGGAAAGCAACCATATTACAATAAAGCAGCAAAAAAATTAGCAAAAACATTAGACGAATGGGAACCATATTTTAAGCAGAACCCTGTTCTTAGAATAGAAGACGCACAGAAAATTAAATCTAATATGGCAAGTTCTGTATCTCCAGCATTGTTCAGCAAGGAAGTAGCACCAATTGAGGCTAGAACTTTTAGAGATGCTATTAGAACAATGGACAAAGGTTTTAAAGACCAAATCATAAAGCAAGCAAATAAGGTTTCCAGACAAAGAAATTATCGTGTTAATGGTAGATTATTAGGTGATGAAATAAAAAGAGTAGAAAAAGAAATGCATTCACTATTAGTTGGAAGAAAATCTTTAAGACAACTCTCAAAAGCAGATGCACAAAGAGAAATATTTAATACTACTGAATCAATCTTGGCATCAATGGCAATAACAGGTTATCCATATCCATTTATTACGAAAAAGTTTTCTGACTTTATGAGAAGACAAGGAAGCCGTGTTGGAGCACAAGCACACAAGCTAGGTAAACTAGGTACTGCTGATATTGGCGCAAGAAGAATGGGTATAAACATGTTTGGTCAAAAAGAACCACCTCCGTTTAATATATACGACTATGAAAGTCCTTATAGTAAGACAGCTCCAATGCAAGACTGGAAAAATCAAGCAGGTGGAGTTACTTCACGCAAGTATTAAGGCTTTACAATAACTATATTGGCTTTTTTTGTTATTTTACCATCAGCATCCACATTCTTAAGAATGCAGCGTAAATACTTTAGCCGTCGTGGTTGATGCATTGAGACTGGGAGTAATGTTGCATCAATACGATCTTTGTGAATATCTATTGTTTTATTCTCTAATTCCAATATTTCGCATTTGGCTTTTATAGTATCCTCTTCAGACATCTTAGGATTATCTCCATCCATAATAGGTTTATTATCTGCGTCTTTTTCGCAGTACTTATCCAGGATATCTAAGAACTTTCCTAAAAACTCATTGTAATGAATATCTAATACATCCCCTAGTCCTTTAATTTTCTTCTTCAAAATATGAAACAAATTCAGCGTAGTGTTTGATGTTAGCCATTGCAGCTCTTCTCGAAATGTTTTCGCGCAACAGTCTCTGTATTTTAATTGAATCATTTTTTCTCCTTTTGTAAATAGTTGATTCACTAAATTCACGATTGATGTAGTTTTCTACACAGTACTGACAGACATCGTCCCAGTTACCTGTTTTAAAAAAATAATCATCAGCCACCTCCAAACAAACATTAACAAATAACCCAGCAGCAATTCCAAGACCTATGATATGACGTGATATTTTAAATAACAACTCCATATTATTCTCCTATTTGAATTTCCATTATTGCTATTGCTAAAGATGCTGCAAACAAGCCTGCTATATATATCCAGCTTAGACCTATAATATCAGTTACCTTTAGCGACATAATACCAATACCGATTATAAAAACTATATCTGAAAATGCTAATCCCCCTCTTGGCATTACTCTCTCTCTTTCTCATCAAAGTAAATAACATCAATAGAATTGCAATGAGAACATATTACTCTTTTGAAAGGCATTGATAAAGATTTAAAAAATCTTTTGCAAGTATTACAAAAATAATAATATGTATATTTCTTACTCATTGTATTCAATCACTATTACATCTATATATGGAGATTCTTTATCAGTGTATTTTTTATAATATGTAGCATGAAATACTTGTGAATCATCATTCCATATAATACCATTCAGAGCATCTTTAATAGCCTTGAGACAATTGTCACCATCAGGCCGTTTAGTATGCATTAACGCCTTACATTTCTTAGGACGCTTAAAATTGAAAAAGCAAGTTAAACTAATGGGGCCTGATAAAGGTTTACCCTTGTGTTCTTTCTTAACAACTTTACTTATAAGGTCTTCGTAGTCTTTAGTTTTCTTTGGTGTAAAGCTCCAAGTACGCCCCCCTTTACTCACAGTCCTAGCCCTTGCTTTTGCTACCGGCTGAGTTTTAATTCTAAAATTACAATAATAATTACTATTCATTTTAGTCGAACTCATTCTATCACCTCTCTTACTTTAACCCATAAGTGTCTAAAAGCTGCTGGTGGTTTCATGCCAATTACTAATCTTTTCCCTGTGTGATCACTCTCAATAGACATCCAGTATGTTTTACCATATGAAACACTATTCTCAGCAACACTAGGATTATTGCTAACGTCAGCAGCATCATCATACCTGTCATCAGGATTGTAGATAACATCATATAAGTTGTTTAACATATCGTTTTGTACCATCATATCTTTCTCCTTTTCATTTTTTATTTTCATAGTAATCGCACGCCCAATTAGGTATTAAACTGGTATCTGTTATTGGATTAAATGTTTTGCCATCATAATCTAATTTGCCCATCTCGAACTTGTCGTCATATCTATTAGTACGTATATCAAAAGAACATCTGGCAATATATCTATTAACAGCACCATCCACCCTGAACTTTGGAATCCTGAAATATGTTTTATATTTATACTTATAATCAACATCCTTTACGTTGACTTCATCTGATATGTCTGGAGCCAAAACAATAACTTTTGTACATATTTTAGTTAAGTTACTGGATCCATGGAAATCATCAATATCTGGAACTAATTGTTTTACACGCTTATCTAATTTTCTTAATTGAGCAAGTAATAGTATTGGGACACCACAAAGCAAAGACGTATCTCTGATTCTTTTAATAACCTCGGTCATTGCTTGGTTTTCATTTTTGTTATCTTCGAAATCAAAATAATTAAAATGATCTACGATTATTAGATCGTATGATTTATATAAAGCAAGAAGATACTTTTGAAAATCTTTTACATAAAAATCCTTTTCTCTGTAAATAGTATGAAGATTCTTAAATTCCCTATGGTAAACATCATTGGCATAGTCAATATATTTATTTGCTTTACTGCCAAGTGCGTCGTTGTACCAATTACGGTATGTAAAGTTTTTCACATATCCGCTTTCATACGATGGTGCGTTAAAGTATTTTCTGGCAGCTATTTTATATTTTATTCTTGATTCTACTTCACACTCTTCTGCTTCTAGGGCAAAAAACAAAACACGCTTTCCAAGTGTTGCATTATACGCTGCAATATGAATAGCTAGTTCTGTCTTACCGCATCCTGTTGCTGCTCCAAGCAATATTAGATCTTTTTTAGAAATACGAGCCAAGGCTTTGTCTAGATAATTAACGCCAAAGGAGAGCCTATTAGAAGCCCTCTGAGTACGTATTTCAGACTCCTTCCTGGAGCGTTCCTGCGCTGAAGGCACATTAAGATCTAGCTTATCGAGCAGCTCTTTTTCCATTTAGAACCAACCCTTCTCCTTGGCTTTATTCAGCTCTGAAAGGGCTTCATTTAAGGAGTCTATACTTATTTGATTTGACTGACCATAGTCATTGTAGCACTTAATACAATTATCTTTTATTTTAAAAATAACGCCTCCTAAGCACAAATAGAACCAATCAAGTTTAGTTTTTGATTCTATCAACTCTTCTGGAATATAATCTCTAGAAGGAATACCATCTGGTCTTGGCTTCTCGTCTAATATTAGCTCATTGAATTTATCCTCTAATATATCTGCTACTTTTACTGTTATTGCTTTGCTTGAATCATTTTCACATATTTCGCCTTTAATTAGTTTTAAGGAGTGATCAGAGCCATGAGAAAAAAAGCCAGGATTTTTAAACTTCCATCCTAATTCTTTCATTCTTTTAAGAGAAACCAACTTGAATCTATATACATTATATTTTTTAATCATATTACCTCCATAATTCAGGAAACATATATTTCATTGTTTGCACTACTTGAAAATTTGATCGACCAAACCATTTAAGCCAATTATAGATTGTTGGCCCTCCTCCACTTAGTGATCCAATTCGTTTATTCTTATCAATAAAGCAACTTGAGCTTTTGCCGTCTACATATATATTCAAGTTGCCATTACTGACACGCCTAAACGTATAGACCTCCCCACCAACAATATCCGAACCACTAAGACGATTGAGGGCATTTTCACAATCCATGTTATAAACTCTTTCCCATAAACCATTACCATTAGTAAAAACATGCCTTAGCTCTTTTCTCTTTTTAACTAATACTTCTTCTTTGTCATCGCGCTTAAATGCATATTCCATTATTTTATCTGAGTACTTTGCAACAGACCACGACACCACAGAAACAAGAAACTTACTTTTTAAATCTTTACAATGATAAAACCCTGGAACACGGAGAACTCTAGAAATATCCTTTGCATTCTTATCCGCAAAAAAATGTGGTATAAGACGATCTTCAAGAATACTCTGATAAGTAAATGGATTAATGCTCTCCGTATTCCAGTACACATGGTGTCCCCTTTTAGTCTCGACCACCAAGGAAGGTGTGAGAGGGGAATCGTTGATTAGTTGCTCTTGTTCCTCCTTTTCTCCTTTGTCTATATCTATAGCCCAGGATAAAAGCCTTACTAAGTTATCTTTTCTTCTAGCTCCATTAAATTCATTTACTGACTGGAATATACCAAAGCCATCTTCGTTTAATCTTTGAGCATCATTTCTTGTGATAGTCATCATGGATCCACCATTTTCTCTCATGGTATACCATTGACGATGAATACCTTGCCGCTCTTCAATTAAATCAATGATTCTTCTTTCAGACATGATTCCTTTCCTAGTATTAAACTTTTACCATTATGCTTATTTTTATTTATTTTTTCATGTAACTCTATGTGTTTATCTTTTCTAACAAGAAAATCAAAATTAGCTTTCCAGGCTTCTGGAGATGCTTTGCCGCTATAAAATGCATTATTAGCCAGAAATTTAATTAAGCTGGTCCAATATTCCTTATCCGGCTTATCACACCATCTGGCATTACCGGCTCTTATCCTAGAAGCTGTTAGCTTAGTGCAGCTAGGAAGTTCCATACAATTATCATTCCATAATTGCTGCAGTATCTCGGCACCAGTAGGCGTAAAGGATTTACATTTTCTTTTACTCTTGCTCATTTCTTTTTGTGTTTGTTTCTTTAATATCATTTTGGCTTCGATGTCATCTTTTTCATCTTGCACATTGACAAGCTTCATTTTTTTTAATTTCTTAATAGTGCTCTGGAATATGGCAAGCTTAATACCAAGTCGCTCACAATAAATTTTTGGTCTTATATAAATGTTATCTCTGTTTTGATAATTTCTAAAACAAAGTAGAGCCAGATAGACAGCCTTTTCCTCGAATGAAAGATCCCAGTATTTCATGTCGTCAAAAAATGTGTTTTGTACACCAAGGAAAGTAAGCATTTTATAGTGCTTATATCGTTGCGGTAAAAACTCATCGATGTCTAAAAACTCAACAATCAATTTTCTTCCCCCTCAGAAGAAAAGGGAGCTTCAAGAAGTTATTGAACTGACCGAACGGTCAATATACATACCCAATATAAAATGACAACTCGAAGCTCCCAACCCCCACATCTTTCAATGTGGTTAAACTTTTTAAAGTTAGGTATGTATACAAACAATACTAACAGGAAAAATTTGCCTAGCAATAAAAAAAAGAGCGACAAAAACATTTTTATTCTTGCCGCCCCGTAGATAGGTAATTTTTACAAGTTATTATGCGCCAGTGTTACCAGCACCAACCTTCGCTGCTTTTGGACTTGATTCAGGCAAATCAATCGGAGTTTCATTCTTAATGAAATCATTGACGAAACTCTCAGTCTTTGAAAGAATTGCAAGTAATCGCCTTGAGTCAAAGGAAATCATACCACATGGTTTCCTAGCACTCTGAGCGTTTAGCAACTCTTTTCTTGAAACTTGAAGCAACCGAATTATATTAGCAATCGCTTCATTTTCAAGAGCAGGAATGGCCTCAGCTTCTGGTATTTCCTGAGCATCTGGATCTGTTTCAGGAATATCAAGCTGGGGCTGTGCAACTACCCAGGCATGGAAGCTACGAAGTTTTCCTAGATAAGATAGAACTCTTTCCATATCGAATTCATTTACCTCTGAAACTCCAGAGCTAACAGAATGCACAAGCTCCTTAATCACACGATCAAGGTAACTGCACATTGTTTTAATGTCGTGATTGTAGGTAATCATATTACCCCCTTCAGCGTGTTGGAATTATTCCTCTCTCTGAAACGGGTTAATATTTATTTGTGTCGTATTTTCCTAGCCCCACTCTTTTATTATATTCTTGCTATTTAAAAATACAATTAATTATTAATTAAAAAATATTAATTCAATTTGTTTCTAAAATAACGACTATTAGGATGATCGTAATTATTGAAATAGTTGCCAATTATATCTCCTATTCTTTTTTTACCAAGCTTCCAATACCAGAACTTAATTATTAAATCACTTAAAACATTTACACCAAAAGCCGCATTGCACATATGCCAGCTAAGCACCCATTCATCTTGTTTTTTAAATGATTTAAAACTGCTCCATACTACGGCACCACACCAAAAAAATAACCCAAGAGGAGTTGGGTTACGATTACAACAGAAATATAAATGAGCAACGAAAGCAGGGAATCGCCAAAACGCTGCCGAGATTTTATTTTTAACCGTTGGTTTTTCAACGTTGCAGTAGTACCAGAAGTTTCTTTGCCCATAAGATAAGATCGGCCCACAGATTTCATTTACATACCCCAATTGTTTAGCTGCATGAGCAACAGCTATATAATCATCTATTCCTTCTTGTTCATCTTCATGTGCCCAGCCATGACGTTTCAATAATCCAGGCTTAACAAAACACTTCATAACAAGACGTAAAAAGTGTAGCTTATCCTCCTCTTCTAGTATCTTATTACCAACAAGAACCATCATGTATTCAGAGGTGAAGCGTAAACCATTATGAGATATTCTAGCATCAGGTTGCATGTATCCGTATATGTCTTTATATTGCATTGCTAGCTTTTTAATAACGTGCATAAGCTTTTCTTATCAACTCTACAAAGAAGTTTAAAATATCAGCTATGAATTCAACTACAAGTGTTAATCCCATAAATAATAATATTACAGCAAACAATATTAGATTAGCTATAACTTTGAGTATCTCTTTGAGGGAGGTCATGATATTTCCTTAATGCTTTCTTTGCTATATCTCTATCAATGCTTAATATCTCAAGCATCTCTTCAATAGTTTTAGGATCCTGCTTGTTTAAGAATATATCTAGCAGGGCTTGTTTATATTCCCTTAGCTTCACACTTTCTAGTGCTTCATATTCAGGCATTATCTTTTCTCCTTTTTGTCATTCGCTTACCGAGTAAATCTTCAAGATTGTCAGTAAACTCTTTTTCTAGAAATATTCCATCAAGATTAATAATAGCCCATAGATCCATTATGGCTTGTTTATACTGTTTCATCATTTTGTTCTTAGATTCATACCCTTCGATAAAAGAGAAATAAGCTGCATCTCTTAATTCCTCATTCTTGTATTTATCAGCATATATGTCAGCATTCTCTAACATTTTATTATATTCAGTTTCTAGCATTTCCCCTCCATAAAATAAATAAGACCTTAAAAAGATGGTGGCTCCTCGTGAAATTAAAGCCACCATCTCATTCATACGGCAATTGAACAATTAAAAAGGAGCCTCTTCTGGAGAAGCCACCTTTTCGTTGTCTTCCTTTTTCGTGTAAGGAAATATAGTTAATCTATAATCTGGTGCCTTTTCGCTCTTTTTGTTTTCATTTTTAAATACACAAATAGTTGAACCACCACTGAATGGTCCACTCATGTATTTTTTACCTGCCTTACTTTCGTTGATCCAAAGTCCACCAATATCAATTCCTTTAGATTCCTGTGTCATATTTACCTCCATTCATCATCTTATATTTTGCATAGCTATTAGAAATAGCTGTTACTTTTTCTTTTTCTATTTCCCACATACAACAATAATAATCAGCTAACTCTTTGAAGTTAACATTATTATATGTTGTAGTAGTGGTTTTATTACCGCTACCTTTGGGCCTACCTCTTTTTTTTCTTCTTTTATACATATTCTCTCCTTTTATATTAGTTTCATTATTACCGCTGCGCCAACGATACCAATGATCACACCGACAATAACTCCGTATATTACACCTTCAGCGAAACCATTGTCCCAATCTTGGGAGTATCCAACGAATGGTTTTTCTTTAGGCACTTTTAAATCACTTCTTTTATAAATCATTCTTCCCCCAATGCTTGTCTTGCTAGTTCTCCACAATCATTAAATATTTTTCCAAGAGTATAACATTGACGATAATTCTTTCTATGTGCTCTATAAGTATTTACATCCCCGTAGAACTCAAGAGCCTCACGCAGGATCCGTAGACGACTATTGAGGCAGTCTATCTGCCGAGATAGCTTTTGGTTTTCTTGTTTTAATTCTAATAATCCAGCATCCATTGTTCGTGCGGTCACCTGTAAATCACTGTGGCTATCCTTTTGATGTTCAATATACTCAACACACCACTGGAGCCATTTAATAAGCTGTTTATTTTCTACAATTAAACTTATAGGTTCATGCAATATGATGTCTGATTTTAAATATTCTTTTATTTCTTTCAATGTGTCAGTCATTTTCTACCTTCATCAAGAGGAACCTCAATAATTGATCCATGCCATTGGCCGCAACAATTAATATGCTCAAATAGAGTATCATGTCTTAGCATTTCTTTCTTGAGGAGTCTTTTTGTTCTATGAACTCCTTCTCTTTGTAATATTCTTTGTCTTCTGTAAGAATATTGTTTGCCTTTAAAAAAAAGAAATATTTTTAACTTAATATAATACCAGCGCGATTTGTAATTATCTCTGTGACCAAATGAAGATGCCATCAGATCATTAAACGAAAATATCATTTTATATCTCGCAATACTTTTATTTTTCTTATACAGGATTTAACAATGGTGAAGTGTTCTGCTGTGACTTCATTGGTGTCATTCTTCAATTTTGCAATGGTTAGATAATTCTCACCATCTTTTGCGACAAAACCTAATGCCTGACAATAACAAATTTCATGATATAAATCCTGTTCTCTGGTCCATGATGATCTAGCAGTAGCATGGTCATCAAATTCAATATATACAGGGGTCAATTTTTTTAATTGTTTCATCTCACTCCTCGCTTTCAGTAAGACCTAGACCAAGACCCAGACCAAGACCTAGACCCAGACCAAGACCTAGACCAAGACCAATACTTTTGTGTATGATTCATTTTTCACCAAGTCCTTTTCT
>Ga0180433_10004455_pt1 | contig 19676 bp, 15 predicted proteins | sample SS_ome_8_FD_132980 | JGI IMG/M metagenome (GOLD analysis project Ga0180433, IMG submission 132980) | Hypersaline lake sediment archaeal communities from the Salton Sea, California, USA - SS_1_D_1 metaG | ecosystem: Environmental > Aquatic > Non-marine Saline and Alkaline > Hypersaline >... | reverse complement strand
GCGATTATAAGATTGGGCATGGAAATGATTATGGGGCATGAAATTATTTCGTTTGAGCATGGTCCCTGCGTGTTTATAGTAGCTAAACGGTATGGTATATTTGTCTTTACTCAAATAATCAGGGACAGGTGGAAATGATTCACTCGCTTGAGTGATTAAATCTTTCATGAAGTTATCGATTGCTTCGATTCCACAACCCCTAACAATTCTTAAATAGTGTATTGTTCCGTCTTTATTTAGTGTTAAATGTATCGGGAAAATAAAGAGTGTATTTGGTGAAACAGATTGTTTTAAGCTGAGAGTGTTATTTTTGATTCTCTCCATTGTTTTTAGGCAATCAAATACTTTTCTAACATATCTTTCGTGTTTGAGTTGTTCTTCTGTGGGGACTCCCTCCATGGCTTTGGTATATTGCACTAAATTTGCTCCTTGTTTTTCAGTGTAGTCTAAAAATCCCTTTGAAAGGTCGTTAAGTGTTATTTTTTTACTTGATTTTTTTGGTGCTGGTTTTTGTATGGGTTTTGGTTTAGGTGCAGGTTTTGAAATGGGCTTGGGCTGTTTTTTGATTATCTCTTGTTTTTTCTGTGTTTGTTTAGGTGCAGGCTTTCGTATCTCTTTTTTAGGGGGTTCTGGTTTTTGAATTTTTTTGGGAGCAGGTTTTCTGGTTTCTTTTTTCTTTGGTACAGGTTTATTTGCTTTGGCTTTCAGTCCCTGGAAGGCCGGAAGGGCTGTTTGTGGTCTAGGTTTTGGTTTGGGAAGCTGAAGTTTAGGTTTGGGTTTTGGGGTTGGTTTTTTCTTTTTAAAAAGAATTTTGGCCGATTTCTTCTTTTTGGGAAAAGAAAATTCCTTTTTTGTGTATTCGTAGATGAAAAACAAAAAGAGCAGCACAGTTATGTGAAGTAATAAAGACAGAAGAAGTAAGTATTTCTTTTTTATTGGTCGCTTTTTTTTGTTTTCCAATTTTTTACATCTCCAATTGTTTGGTTGTCATGATTTTTTGCTAGTACTAGTAATAGCTAATAATAGAGTAGCCAATATTATATAAATAAAGAAATGCTTTTTATTTTTTGCAAAAAAAAGGGCTTATTTTGTAAGTAAGATTTAATTTTTTTTTTTTCTTGATTTAAGTTTTTATCTTTTTTTATCTTAAAACCAGTATTTTTTATGTAAAAAAGAAAGGGTAGTTTCTATGAACTGTTTCAAAAAATTATTTTTTGTGTGTATAGCTATTTTTCTTGTAAATAATTTTGTACAAGTAAAATCATACCCACATCTGGCGCTCAAAAATTTATTTAATGTTTTGAAAATTGATGATATTGGATTTGGGCATGTCTTGTTACACTCTAATTGGATCGAAAATATATATCAGTATGGTGCAGGCAAGGCTCCAAGTACCGCACAAAAAAGAAAACAGGCTGAGTCTGGGTATGATGGTGTTGCAAATTTGGTAAGAACGTTGTGGTTTCGATTTGATGAATCTTTTTCATTACAGCCGGCCCAAAAGCCAGATCAAGTGTTTAATATAGATTCTTTTGATCCAAAAATATTCGGCAAACTTATAAATTTGACCTACAATCTAATCTCAAAAGGCGAGATAGAAAAAAAAATAATAAATATAGATCAATATAGTAAAATAAAAGTGGAGCTGAGAAAAAGTAAATATAATCTTAAAAAAATGCATGGTAAATTAAAAAAAATCAAGAAAGATATAGATAATGTGTACTTAGATGTTGAATTGCTTGAAGCCAGTGAAGAAAAGCAAGATCTAAAAGATGCTCGAGCAGAATATAGAAAGGCACTTAAAGAGTTTTGGGATAATAAAAAAAAGATCAAGGCATTGCGAAAAAGGTTTGATCGGGGGAAAAAAGAAGAGTTTGATCGTATACTAAAAGAAGAAAATCTTTATCATTTTAGATTAATTGAGGCTTTTGCAAAGTACATTGAAGAGCTTTCTGTATATTGTATTGATGATAAAGAACTTGATCGTCAGATTGAGGATATTGTCAAAAGAATCAAAAGACGGGGGATTTTGGATAGGGCGTTATCTCAAGTTGAAAAACCAAAAGTTGATATTAAAGGGCTTAAAAAAGAGCTTAAAAATAAAAAGCAGTATATTGCTGAAGAGGAAAAAAAGTTTACACTAGACTTTCCAGAACTGAAGTTTTTAGTTCGAAGAGTAAAGCGTGCGTTAGAAACCTGTAAGCAGGGTCTTTATGTGTCAAGAATAGTGCCAGGTATTTTATGGGCCTTTTTCTTTCACAAAATAGATAAGTTGCGATCTATTGAGGCAAGGCTTAATGCGTTGTATACGTGTCTTAATAATGTAAGTCCAGAATATAAAAATCAGGTGGCACTTGATAGTTTTTATGATAAAAATGATTTTGAAACGTTTGAAGAAAAAATAAAAGACAAGAGTGCTGACGAGCAGATGGCAGAAATATTTGATAATTATGATCTTGCATTGGATTATTTGCTCAGTAAGCTTGGAGGAGGCCTTCCTGCTAAAGTTAGTATGGGCTCTGGGATGCGTTATGAGTACAAAATGGGAGAATTTTCTAATTTTGGAGTCCCTGATTGTTTTGAAACAGCGTTTCATGATCTCTTTAGTGTTTTATGGTATAACAGAGATAAAAAAACATTTGATAATTCTTTGTTCTCAGAAGATATCATAAAAAATGGAAAAGGATTCAAGAGATTTAGAGAGGCGTTAAAATATTTTTATCTTGCGGGTAAAGATGAAAATATAGATATAAAAGATTTTTCTATCGGGGGTTTTACATCGCTTGAAAAGTTAAAAAGTCTGGGGAAAATTACTCAAGAGGATGTTGATGCCTTAGAGTTGTCAGATATTCCGGTGGATTTTATAAAGCGTCCAGAAATCAAGCAGGAGTTTTTAAATATTGTATCTAATATTCCTGGGATAGAATATAAAAGTAATTTTACAGTTAAAGGGCAGGAAAAAAGGTTTGAGGTATATCCAACTATTAATAACTTTATTAAAGTATTAAACTATTTTTATGGTACTCAGGCAAAAACTCTTGAAGACTTAGACAAAGAAGATATAGGTATTTCTCTTAAAGGTATAAGAGAAGTAACATTTAAATCAGAAAAAGTGGAGGATAAAGACCATATAGAAGTTTCTGTTAATGATGCTACCAATGATTCTTATTTTAATATGATAGTAGAAATAACGCCAAAATCGCATGCGACTCTTATTGTTCCGTCTCGTGATCAGGCTGGTCTTAATATTTTAAAGTCAGAGATAGCTAAAAAGTTGCTTGCCGGAGGTTTAAAAGATCCAAGGCGTACAGTTGTTTTTACATTATTAATTTCTGATAATTTACTTTCGCTTAATAACTTATCTTTACCAATTTTAAATCTTATTTATTATTCTCTTGATATGCAATCAGCGGAAGTGAAATTGGAAATAATTGAGAATATCTTAGAAAAATATCCCAATTACTTTAAGAACCTCAAAGTAATGATCGAGAACTTAATAGAGAAATTTCCACTTGATGATCATTTAGTAGCTAAGTTAAACAGAATTATAATAGTATCAGGTTTTTTGGAAAAAGAGCCATTGCAAGGTTTTATAAGAAAAAGGGCCAAAGATGAGCTTCTTGAAGATTTTATTAGTTCTTTAGACGATGAGCAGCAGGTTCTTCAATTTTATGGTAATTTAATAAAAGAGATAAAGGATGTTAATGAAAAGCAGTTGATAGTTCCTGCCATTGGGAAAGGTTTTAAAATTATAGCTGAGTTAATAAGAAAAAGGCCAGAATTTGATATAAATAAAAACCCTAAATTGTTTGATGGTTTTATTTTGAAAAAGGCTCTGGAAAATGGTCTTTTGGAGGTTGCTTTACTTATTCTACAAAATACTGAATTTAAGACCACTGAGTATATATGGTTTGAAATTTATAAGTTAGCATTAAAAGATCCGGAACTTCTTTTGGCTGTTGCAAAGCATCCTACATTTAGTATTGCAGATCGTCGATGGGAGGAGTTGTTTAAATTAGCATTAGAAGATAAAGAGTATAAGAAAGATCTTTTAAATAGTATTGTGCGTCATAAGGATTTTGTTGTTAGATACCGTAGAATTAAAGAAGTTCTTAAATTACTGCTTAAAGAAGGGTTGCAAGATCTTGCTTTAACGTGGATAAAACGTAAGAGTTTTAATTTTAGTAGCAGAGATTCAAGGAATATACTTGAATTTGTATTGAAAAACGGATATAAAGCAATTGCTTTGGCTATCGTTTCTAAGCCTGAGTTTAATGCAGGTGATTACTACGACTGGAAAATCCTTTTTGATTTGGCGTCCCAAAAAAAGTTTGACAAGGTTGTTTTAGGTATAATAAGTAATCCTAACTTTAAAGTAAAAGATATTTCTGATGTGTTTCGATGGGCTATAAAAAAGGGTTATAAGGACGTTGCCTTAGATTTGATAAATAATCCTAAATTTACTTTAAAATATACGAAAAGAGTACTTCAATTGGCTATAGAAAAAGGATATAGAGATATTGCTTTGGCAATTGTTAATAATAAAAAGTTTTCAGTAGGTTTTGGCTTTGGAGATCTTTTTACGTTAGCATTAAAAAAGAAGTGGTATGATGTTTCTTCAAAGATCTTGGAAAAAGGATCAAAAGAAATTGTACCTGAAATATTGAAAAAGGGTGATATAGAGGTTGTCAAGTCAATAATTGAAGATCCTAATTTTGATGTTAATGTGACGTGGGATGAGTTTACAGATTGGTCTTCGATAGATGATGGTGACGATACATATACTCCGTTGATATATGTTCTTGAGAATAAGCAACAAGAGATTGCGAATTTTATACTAGATAAACGACTTGAAGAAATTGATTTTGATATAAAAGGAGGTTGGAGAAAATTAAATGCTTTAATATTGGCTGCTTACTTAGGGTATGAGGATATTGTTCGTAAGATTCTCAAAAAAGAAGGGATTGGAGTTAATGTTTCTAAGCGCAGATATAATGCGTTGGCTTATGCTTTAGCTGGGGGGTATGTGGATATTGCTAAAATGTTAATTCAGCATCCTTCAGCTGAAAAAGATATAAAAGATGTTAATTGGAAAAAAGTACTTGAGATGGCTAAAAAAGCTTTAGAAAAAAAACCAGAAAGAAAAGACGATATGCAAGAAATAATGAGATTTATAGAAAATAAAATTAAGCAAGTTGAGAAGTTGCAAAGTAAAAAATAGTTGGCAAGTTTTGTCTGCTTAAAAAGTTGATTAATAACTTTTTATATGTGCAATACCCTTTTTTCTTACAAGAAGCCAATCTTGGTGTAGTTGGTGCTCTTTGCTTCCTGGTTGCTTTAAAAATTTGATCATCTCGTCAAGAAAACCCTCGCTTACGGGAAATTTTACGTTTTGAGTAATTAACCAGTGAACCAAAACTCGATAGAGTATAACAGGGTCTAAGTTAAGTAATGACTTTATGTTTATATAAAAAACCCCCTGAGTTTTGGTAGATATATTGTCAAATGTTTCTTGTGTGAGTTTTTCTAAAAATAACTCTGTTTTTTGTAGCCGGTGTATAGTGTTTTGAAAGTTTTGGTCAAAACGAGTGTCACATAATTGTAAAGCAGGGATCACATGTTTTCTAATTCTATTGCGCAAAAATTCTTGGGATATATTACTCGGGTCTGTGAGATAGGGGATCTTGTGTGTATCAAGGTAATTAACTAAATCTTGTTTATTTGTTTCTAAAAGGGGGCGAATATAATACCCATGCTTTGGAGACATGGCGGTCAGGCCAGATAAAGATGTGCCCCGAATTAAGCGAATAAAAAAAGTTTCTTGCTGATCTTGTGCGTGATGCGCAAGGGTAATAAGGTCAGCGCCATGCTCTTTACGCACTTGCTCGAAGAAGTATCTTCGAGCTTTGCGTCCCATGTCTTCCTGAGAACCTTCAAATTTTAAATCTAAGCCAAGATTTGAGATTTTATTGTTGATGATATAATTTGCACCATATTTTTTTGCAATTTTGGCACAAAATTTTTCGTCTTGAGGTGATTCTGGTCGCCACTCGTGATCCAAATGAGCAGCAATTATTTCTTTTATAAGATTTTCTTTTTTTAGCTCAGTAAGTAAATCCAGTAAAAATACAGAGTCGGGGCCTCCAGAGAGCCCCAATACTATTTTTGCATCTTGTGGAATTAAGTTATGTTTTTTTATAAAATTTTTAATTTTATTTTTTATCATGTTTTTATTATAATCTATTTTTTTATTTTTTTAAGTATATTTTTTATATACTTTTCAATACTGTTTATGGTAAGTAGTTCGCATATGCCTGTTGTAGTGGGATGCGGTGAGGTTTGTATTTGTTGTACGTTAGGGCGTGTAACTTCTTTAGAAAATGTAATAAGTTCCATCGGTATAGCAGATTCACAGGAGGTAGATTGTGTTTCAGGTGTCGTTAGTTCAGAGAGTGGGGTCACATAAAGCAGCATGTGAGGTTCCGGAGTCTCAGTAGAATGGAAAGTTTTTTTGTCAGTTTTTTGTCTCTTTGTAAAGTCAGCATGTTTAGGTTTTTTGAGTGCCTGAAAAGTTTTTTTCCGGGATTTTCTTTTTTCCAGAGATCCAGGAGAGTGATAGAATGTTTTTTTGTAAGAATCTTTGGTTTCTTCAAAAAATTTTTCACCATCTTTTATTGCTTCCCGTATAATTTTTATCTGTTTATATTTTAATTGTTGTTCGGGAGGTGGCTTCATGGACAGTAGTGTATTTGTATAAAATATAGACAGCAAAAGTATTAATGAAAAAATTTTTTTTTCCATGAGTATTTCCCCCTATAATAGTAAAAAGCTTTCTTATTCTACTAACTTTACTAATATAGGAAGATGAAGCTTTACATGTCTATATTTTGCTTGTTACCAGCCGAAATCTTTATTATTGCTCTTGTTTCTTTTTTGTTTTTTTATTTTTTTAATTTTGTTTTTTCGAGTGTAGTGTTCATCAAGTTCGTCGTCGTCGCGAAATGGAGGTTCTTTTGGTGATCTAGGGGAGGTGCCTCTTTTTGGCGATGATACTGTTTCTTGTACGTCATCATACTCATCGCAATGCTCAAAAAGATCTCGTTCTATTGCGATCACCAGTGCTACTTTGTCTTTTGGTCTTTTTAGTTTTTGCTTACTATTGTTTCTTTTCATTGTAAATAAAAAATTACAAGTAAAAAGAGATAATAAAGTTATATATAAAAATATATTTTTATTTATTTTGGTCATATTAAGTTCTCCATATTTAAAAGACTATAATTATAACACAAGAAACCACTAGCAAAATAGTGTATTATAGTTTGCTAGTGGTAAATATCGTAATGTCTTTTTGGCTATATGTCTAGGTTTTTTACGAATTGACCGTATTTTTCTATATAGCTCTTTCTGCCAGAGACGTCATCACCCATCAATGTTGTAAACCAAAGATCTGCTTGAAGAGCATCTTCAATAGATACTTGAAGAAGCGTTCTTGTGGATGCATCCATAGATGTATCCCAAAGTTGTTCTGGGTTCATTTCACCAAGGCCTTTATATCGCTGAATGCTCATGTAGTTTTTACTTATCTGAGATAGTGCTCTGATCAAACTAAGTACCCCTTTATCTTCGATTGTTTTGTCTTTGTTTATTACTTTCAATATCCATTCGTTTTCTTGGGCTAATGAAAGTTTTTTGAGTAGGTCTACTAGAAGTGTTGTTTCTTTTGCTTTAAAAAAGTCTAGAGAAACTTTCCATGTTTGGTTGAGTTTTTTAAATACGACAAATGATTGATTTGCGTCATGTTCACCTTCTTCTTGGATTTGCTCTTGAACAAGAGAAACTTCGTGATTTTCAAAGCGTTTTTGTAACGATGTGATGAGTGCATTAGTTCCATCTTGCTCATTCCAAGGGTTTTTTGCTAGATGATCTATCAGTTCATGGCAGTCTGAATAGCGTATGTTAAAGTTGGCGCCTTCATTTTCAAGGTGTTCTTCGTAGCTTTTGACGTTGTTCAGTATTGTAATCCATTTTTCTATTTCAAGTTCTTTGTTGTCGATAAGAAGAGTTGTTTGTTCTTTTGCCCAATCGAATAAGAACTCTTTGAATTCAGAGTCGTTTTTAAGGTATTGCTCTTTTTTGCCAATTTTTACTTTATAGAGAGGCGGTTGGGCAATGTAGAGAAAGCCTCTTTCTATAAGTGGCTTCATGTGTCTAAAGAAAAAAGTTAAAAGTAATGTTCTAATGTGTGCACCGTCAACATCTGCGTCCGTCATAATTATTATTTTATGATATCGAGCTTTATCAGGATCAAAGTCTTGACTGATTCCTGCGCCAACTGCAGAGATCAATGCTTTTATCTCTTCACTTGAAAGCACTCGGTCAATTCGAGCTTTTTCTACGTTGAGAATTTTACCTTTTAGTGGCAATATTGCCTGGTTAAATCTATCCCGAGCCTGTTTTGCGGATCCGCCTGCAGAATCACCCTCAACTATGAAAAGTTCGGTTTCTTGAGGGTTTTCGTTTGAGCAGTCGGCCAACTTTCCTGGTAGAATAGCAGATTCCAGTACTGTTTTGCGTCGAGTTAGTTCTCGTGCTTTTTTTGCAGCTTCACGAGCTCTTTTTGCAACTTCGGCTTTTTGTAAAATCTTTTTTATGATCTGTGGATTTTCTTCGTAATATGTGTCAAGAGCAGCATAGGTCCATTTATCCACAAGGCCCTTGATTTCACTGTTTCCTAGTTTTGTTTTTGTTTGCCCTTCAAACTGTGGTTCTGGGACTTTTATGTTTATGACACAGACTAGGCCTTCTCGAACATCATCACTTGAAAAACTTTCGCCAGATTTTAATATTTTTAAATCTTGTGCTTTTTTATTGCTTATTTTTGTTAATGCAGATTTAAACCCTGAAACGTGTGTTCCGCCTTCAATGGTGTTGATATTATTGACAAATGAGAACAGCTGCTCTCCGTATCCGTCATTGTATTGTAATGCTATTTCTAAAATGTGTTGGTCGTCACTTTGTTCAAAATAAACAATCTCTGGAACTATCGGATTTTTCTTAGCGTTTATATGCTGCACAAAAGAGACTATTCCGCCCTCATAGAAAAACTCTTTGCTTTTATTGGTTTGTTCATCAGTTAGAATAATCTTTAAGCCTTTGTTTAAAAAGGCAAGTTCTCGCAATCTGGCAGCCAGTGTGTCAAAGCTAAAAGTTGTTGTTTCGGTGAAAATTTTTGGATCAGGATAGAATGTTATGAGTGTACCACGTTTTTCGGTGTCACCAGTTGTTTCTAGTTTTCCCTTAGGGTTTCCTCTTTTATATTCTTGTTGGTGTATTTTGCCATTTTGAAAAATGGTTAAATCAAGTTTTTCAGATAGTGCGTTTACTACAGATACACCAACACCATGAAGCCCGCCAGAAAATTTGTATGAATCTTTATCAAACTTACCGCCTGCGTGTAGTTTTGTCATAACAACTTGTGCAGCAGAGACTTTTTCTTTTGGGTGTATGCCGGTAGGTATTCCTCGGCCGTTATCTTCGACAGAGCATGATCCGTCTTGATTTAATGTGACCTGTATTGTGTCACAGTGTCCAGCAAGAGCTTCGTCAACTGAGTTGTCAACAACTTCGTATACGAGATGATGAAGTCCTCGCGGTCCGGTTGAACCAATGTACATGCCAGGGCGTTTTCGTACAGCCTCAAGGCCTTCCATGACTCGTATAGAGGCTGCTTTGTATTCCTTCTTATTAGATGGAGGATTGTTTGCCATATTTAATAACTCCTAAAGCTTCTTTTGGAAAAACAAAAGTTTTGATATTTTTAACAAAACTTAAATATTCTTTATATTTTTTTAAATTAATAATAGTCGGTCTGTAAAAAATTTGTAAAACAAGTGTAACTAGTTTACTATTAATGGTTAGTAATAGTTAGTGTTAATATATTAAATAGTATAGCGCAAAAAACAAAATTTTGCTAGTTTTCAAAAAAAATGAGTAAAAAAAAGAGCTTAAATAAAGATAATTCTTATTATATGGAGCAGGCTTTAAAGCAGGCTTGTAAGGCGGCCAAATTGGATGAAGTGCCAATAGGAGCTGTTGTGGTTGATCAGCAGGGAAATATTGTTGCAAGGGCGTATAACCACATGCATTCTAAACGGTGTCAAACTGAGCATGCTGAAATTCGAGCCATAAAAAAAGCTTGTAAAAAGTTGGGTGATTGGCGCTTGGATGGGTATACTATTTATGTAACGGTTCAGCCTTGTATGATGTGTTATGGTCTAATTCGGCTATGTCGTATTTCTCGGCTTGTATATGGTGCGGATTCACCACTTTTTGGGTATCGTCTTGACAAGGATGTTGACCTTGGGGTATACAAAAAGGATACAATAGAAATAGTAAGCGGGGTGCTGCAAAATGAAGTAATTGAAGTATTGAAATTGTTTTTTAAGAAAAAAAGGAAAAAAGGTGAGTGTAGGGAAGAGCAGTGTTTTGAAATCTTCAAAACAGATAACCAAAATAAAGAATGATCTTATTAAGCGAAAAGAAGAGCTAGAAGAGCAATTGGCCCAGATGCATCAGGATCAAAGTGAGCCACAAGAGACAACGGGGCTTGATATTGGCGATCAAACTATATCTTCTATAATTGAGAATCTTAGAAATACGTTGCAAGATACTGAACTTGGTGAGTATAAACGAGTTATGTCGGCGCTTGAAAAGATAGAAGATGGCACCTATGGTATTTGTATGGATTGTCAAAAAGATATTGGCGAAAAACGTCTTAATTCTTATCCTAACGCAGAGCGTTGTGTGATGTGTCAAGAAGAGTTTGAAGAGAGTGGCGGTTACCACTGAACTACTTGTATTTCTATTATAAGTCACTTTTTCCATGTAAGTGACGTTATAGTGTATATAAGTCTGTAGCACGAAAAACTTGGTATTTATACTAGAAACTTCGTGCTATTTTTTTTATAATAAAAATATATTATTCTTGTAACTATCTAAGACAAGAGCAAAAGAAACGATCTTTTGAAAAAAGTGTGCCGATGTAGCTCAGTTGGTAGAGCGATTGATTCGTAATCAGTAGGTCGGCGGTTCAAATCCGCCCATCGGCTCCAAAATAAACTTTCTTTTTTTATGTGATTTTCTATAGAAAAGTTGATTGTCTTCAGAGTATGACTTGATGGGTGGAGTTTATCCCGAGTTTTCGAGGGGCCCATCGGCTCCAGCCTTCGCTAAGGCTTCGGCTGGCGGGGCCAGTTTTTTATGGAATTATAGAAGATATAATTTATTATTTCCAGGCCTCTTGGAAGCCTTTTTTGTGTATAACTTTTTTAAGTATGGGTGTTGCCAGATTGGTTGCTTGTTCGTTCAATTCATCTTTTTTTTCATATAATTCTATTATTTCTTTCAGTTTTATTATTTCTTTTGCAAGGTCAAGCTGGTCAGAAACGTTTGTCGGAAAGAGAAGTGCCTTTTTGGTTCTGATTTCTTCGTTTATTTCTACACGTTTTTTTTCAGCTTCTAGAGCACGAACTATTTTCAATCGTTCTTCTTTATCGACTATTAAGTCTCCTAGTTCTTCTGTAGTAAAATGATATCCATCATTGTCTTTATCATCTTGTGGCCAATGTTTTTCAAGTTCTTTGATAAAGTTATTTTTATCATTATCTTTTTTCAGTCGTGTAGATTGCTTTATTGAGGGTGACCAATAGGGTTGAATGTTGGGTGTAGTATTATGTTGAGTGTTGTGATAGAAAGGTGTAAAAAGGCCCGTGTTAGTTTTGTTATGATATGGCTTTGCGTAATATGGAGCTATGTCGTTGTAAAAATTTCTGAAAAAATTTTGTTTATTCATTTGTTTATTCATTGGAAGCATTACATTTACATGCATGAGTCCAGCACCAAGAAGTATGAGGGCTATCTTTTTTGCGCAAGTCATGGCTTTTTCTCCTAGTAATATAAAAATTTTATCGATGTTTGTATAAATTCTAGTTGTTTTTATATTAAATGTCAAAAATCTCCCTTCTTCTAGGGCTTTTTGGGGGGAGCTTGATAGTGATTTTTTCATAGTACTTACTCCATTTAGTTAAAAATATTATTAAAATATTAACACAAAAGTGTTTTAAATATTGTTAAGTCTTGCCCATTAACTATAATTTTTGTTTTTTGTACTTGTTTTTGATTTGTGTTTTGTATGGCATAGTTAGATCTTTCGTTTTCTTTTTTTGCTATTTTTTTAAGGGCTTTATTTAGTCTTTTTATATCGCCTTTATGATACGTAAAATTTCTATGTGCTTTTAGTGCGGCTTTTAGGAAGGGTAAAAACGGGCCATCAAAAAACTTTTCGTCCATTAATATATCTTCATCTAGGCTTATTTTTTCGGATATAAGTAGTTCTTTTTTGGGAATAGTACCTATTTTCACAGCTTTCCATTTATGATAGAGAATAAGATTTTCTTGAGGGCTTATTCCGTATTTAAGAATGGTTTTCATGTCACAGTCTGAAACTATAAAACGGTTGTCTGATGTGCGGTTAAATGAGTATGTTAGATATGGTCCTGTCGTATATATAAACTCTTCTTTTGTTTTAATTTTTGCTCCGTGTAACAAGAGCTGTCTAATAATTGAAGTATCAAGACCTCTTGCTGCTTTCAGTGGTGTCATATTATCGATTTTGCAATTAGGATTTGCGCCTTTTTTTAAAAAGTATTTTATGCATCCTACATCATCTATTTTAGCTTTAAGAGTGCGAATAAGATTTTTATCTAATTTTTCTTGCTTTTGGGGGTTTCTTTTTCGTTTCATGCTCCAACAGGTGCCAGTTATTGCAAGTGTAAACAAGAATATTGATAATAGCTTTTTCACGATATTTACTCCATTTAGTTAAAAATATTATTAAATTTATAAACACAAAAATATTTTAGGCATCTCTGCAAGTAGTGGGTTATTGTTATACATAAGTTTAACTTGTATTTTTGGAATAACTTTGTTGTTTGCTTTTTTTACAGAGAATATAAAGCGCTCTTTTTGCTCTTTTTTAGTTTCATATTCTTTTTCTTCAAGTTCTTCTATTTTTTTAAGTGCTGTTTTAAAATTTTTTATGTTTGTTGCCAATTCTATACTAGCCATATCATTTTTTATTGCTTCGCAAAGAGAAGAGGACTCTTCTAGGGGGATATGTTTTTTCCCCTCTGCAATGAGGACAGTTAGGCATTCTTTTAATATGTCTTTTAAGGTTAGTAAAAATTTTTTATGTATGTCCAAGATTATTTCAACTATTTTTTCGCTTATGTTCCCATATAGTTTTTCTTTATATAATTCTTCTTTTATATTTTCTATGATGTTTTTGTTTTTTTGGTTTTTGCCTGTAATATGTCTTATTTTGTTACATATGTCATACATCAAGAGTGTTTCTTTTTTTTGTATTCCAAAGTGAGCAATAAAGCTTGCATCTACGTAAAGCGCAGGAATTATTATTTTCCAAGCTTCATTTTTTGCTATTTTTGCGTTACTTGCAAGAAGTAATCTTGTGGTGTACAGTTGTGTTTTTTTTATTGCGATACGCAAAGGACTGACCTTGGGGTAGATGTAGCTGGGCCCGTAGGGGCAATATGATTTGATTTTCCCTTTTTTGTTTGGATTTGCTTTGTATTGTAATAAAAGTTCTATAATTTTATAATGATTTTTTTCTTCGGGAGAAAAAGGATCCAAAGGGTGGAATAATAAGTATCTATTAATTGCTGTTATGAGAGGTGTTTTGTAGCTAATTGATTTGTTAGGGTTTGCGCCTTGGTCCAGAAGGCGTCTTATGGAATCAACATCATCTATTTGATCTTTTTTTAGTGCGCGAATAAGATTTTTATCGAGCTTTTCTTGCTCTTCGGGTGTTCTCTCTTGGTTCATAGACCAACAGTTTACTGTGGTGATAAGCATAAGTAAGAATATTGATAATAGTTTTTTCATGGTATTTACTCCATTTAGTTAAAATATTATTAAAATATTAACACAAAAGTGTTTTAAATATTGTTAAGTTTTGCCCATTAACTATAATTTTTATTTTTTGTACTTGTTCTTGATTTGTTTCTTGTATGGCATAGTTAGGTCGTTCTTTTTCTTCTTTCGTTATTATTTTGAGTATTTTTTTGTATTCTTTCAGTTCTTTTTGTAGGAGAGCAGTATATTTTTCTTGATATTTATCATTCTTGTGTTCCTCCAGTTCTTCTTTTATTTTTGTCTTACAGTCTTGGAATTTTGCTTTTAAGTATGTTAGAAAGTTGCTATTGAGTTTGAGTGCTTCCTTGATAATAGGTGTTTCTAGCTTTATTAAGAGAGTTTTTATAGTGTCATTTATTCTTGCCGTTTTCCACAGATGATAAAAGGCAAGTTCTCTTTGTCTTGGTATGCTGTTGCAATGCAAAATAGTTTTTTTGTCTTCTGTTTGTGCGAATCCTTCTATGTCTTTTAATATATTTTTTTCAATTCTGGCGCCTTCACTCAAAAGGAGCTTTATGTGTCTTGCGTCATTTATCTTAGCTTCGAGAGCAAGGTAAAGATTTCTATCGAGCTTTTCCTGTTCTTCTGCTGCTCTTTTTTGATTCATGCCCCAACAGGTGCCAGTTATTGCAAGTGTAAGCAAGAATATTGATAATGGTTTTTTCATAGTGTTTACTCCATTTAGTTAAAATATTAGTAAATTTATAAACACAAAAATATTTTAGGCATCTCTGCAAGTAGCGGGTTATTGTTATACATAAGTTTAACTTGTATTTTTGGGATGACTTTGTTGTTTGCTTTTTTTACAGGGAATATAAAGCGCTCTATTTGCTCTTTTTTGGTTTCATGTTCTTTTTCTTCAAGCTCTTCTATTTTTTTAAGTGCGGTTTTGATTTTTTCTGATCTTGTTTTATGAGACCTTTGATAAAGTTTTCGATGCTTGTATTTTTTTCTATTTTTGTTTAGTTTTTCGCTATGTTTCTGGATTATTGCCTTTAGAAACGTTAAAAAGTTATTGTTAATTACGTCTTCGGTTATTGTAGTGCTTTTCCATCTATCTATTAGGGCTTTTTTTACTATGTTATTTGTTCTTGCTGTTTTCCATAGATGATAGGATATAAGGTGTATTTGTGCCGCCATATTCTTATATGTGAGAATAGTTCTTATGTCACTGTATGTTAGTTTTATAATATCTTCTAATATATCCTTTTTAATTTTGGCGTGGAATGAGAGAAGGAGTGTGTAAATATTGGTGGAACATGAGTTTTTGAGTGTGATTTGAAGGGGAGATTCTTGAGGGCGATCTGTTTGGTATATGGTTTTTTCATTAGGATTTGCCCCATGTTGTAATAGGAGCTTTATAATTTCATAATGATCTTTTTCGATTTTTTCGAATTCGTTGTCGATTTTTTCATAGAGTTTATCAGATGATGGTACGTCGAGGAGGCTACCTAAAATGTTGATTGCTTTTGTAAGAGGTGTTTCACCTTGTTGATTTTTTATATTGGGGTTTGCGTTGTTATCTAACAAAAGCTTTATAACTTTAACGGTTTTACCGCTGACCATGTTTTGGTTAGATATTGCTGCCATAAGGGGAGTTTCGCCTTCGATTTCGCAGTTGGGGTTTGCGCTTTGTTCCAGAAGGTGTCTTATGTAATCAGTGTTATCTATTTTAGCTTTAAGGATGTGAATGAGATTTTTATCTAATTTTTTTTGCTTTTGGGGGCTTCTTTTTCGTTTCATGCCCCAACAGGTGCCAGTTATTGCAAGTGTAATTAAAAATATTGATAATAGCTTTTTCATAGTATTTACTCCATTTAGTTAAAATATTATTAAATTTATTATGAAATATCTTCAAATACAGTATAGCTGTTTTTGGAGAATATTCAAGTTTTTCTTTATATAAAGGGTTTTTGAGTGGGGATGATGGGGGTGAGAGGGGTGATTTGGTGCTTTTTATCGATCTTCGATTATAGTATGGACATTTGTGTTTTTGTGCGTATGGGTGCTTGTTTTATTCGGGTTGGGGGTCGTGTTTTGGCTGTTTTCTGGGGGAATGAGGGAATATTCTTGTTGAGTTTTGGAGCCGCGTAAAAGTGCTTGTATAGTGCTGTCGTTAGATGAGTATCGAGATTTTCTATAGTTGGTAGCGTTTCTGCCTATCTGCCAGGCAATTAAAGAGCCAGAAAGTACAATTAAGAATGTTGCCATAAATAATTTTTTATGTTCCATAATTTTTCTCCTTTTTTTGGTGTTGCTATTATTATTATAATAATTGATAGTATATTGGAAAAAATTTGAGAAAATAAACAGTTTTTGTGAAAAAGGGCTATTTTTGGCTGTTTTGGGGGAGAATTTTTGTAAAAAGAGGGTGAGAGTCGGTTTTTTTGCTATTTTTTGACTTTTTTAATTATTTTTTATAAGATATTTATATAGAATAAAGTATTCTTAATAACATAAAACTACGTATTTTTAAGGGTAAACGTTAATTATGGAAAAGACCAAAAAAACAAAAGAGCTAAAAAAACCTAAAAAGACTGAAGCAAAGAGCAAAAAAGTGGAGCCAAAAACTAAGGCTAAAGCGGAAGTTAAAGTTAAAACAGTAACTAAAACAAAAAAGCCGTCAGCAAAAAGTCAAGTGGTTTCCCACGGAGTAGGCCGTAGAAAGCGTGCAGTAGCGCGTGTTTGGTTGCGTCGTGGAAAAGGGGGAATAAAAGTTAACGGTAAAGATTTCAAAGAATACTTTGATATCGATGTCAATAGGCAAGAGGCTCATATGACGTTCAATGTCATGAAAGTTGTTAATTATGATGCTGATGTAAATGTGTATGGCGGAGGGGTGAACTCTCAAGCTGAAGCAGTAAAGCTTGGAATTGCGCGTGCATTAGTGGATCATAATGCAGATCTAAAGGCCGATATGAGAAAGTGGCGCTTGCTAACCGTTGATTCTCGTGTAAAAGAGAGAAAGAAATACGGACAAAGAGGTGCCCGTCGTAAGTTCCAATTCGTGAAACGTTAATAACGTTAATATAATAGTTGCAAACTATTATTTGTACGTGTAACATATCATAGATTTAAAGTTATATTATAAGCTTAACGTAACTAAAAAAGGTAGGTATAAGCTGTGTGTAGCGTAGTAGGCTATGTTGGAAAAAGTTATAGCAAAGCATTTGTGCTGGAAGGACTTTCTAGACTTGAGTACAGGGGCTATGATTCGGCAGGTTTTGCCTGCCTGCATCCGCAAAACAAACAGATTGTTTATGTAAAGGCTAAAGGAAGCTTGCGTAACTTGATTGAAAAAATTGACGAATACCCTATAGATGGTTATTTGGGGATAGGGCATACCAGATGGGCGACTCATGGACAGGCTTGTGAAGGTAACGCTCATCCTCATTTTGACTGTCAGAAAAAAATATCTGTTGTGCATAACGGGATTGTAGAAAATCATCATTTGCTAAAAGAACAGCTAGTAAATGCGGGTCACGTGTTTCATTCTGATACCGATTCTGAAGTAATAGCTCATATGTTCGAAGCTCTTATTGCAACAAATAGCGATTGTAAGACTGCTATGACACATCTTGTTGGTAAATTAGATGGGGCATTTGCGTTTGTTGCTATGATGCAAGATAATCCAGATTTTATGATTGTTGTGAGAAAGCGTTCTCCACTTTGTATTGGTATTGGCGATAATGAGATGTTTATTGCTTCAGATGTTCAAGCATTTGCAGGAAAAACAAACAATGTTTTATTTTTGCCTGATGAAAGTTTTGCATTTGTAAGAAAAGATATGGTTGAGTTGTATGATTTTTCTGGAAAGGCGATTCCGATAACAGTACAACAAGTAGATCTGAGTGTAATAACTATCGGTAAAAAGGGCCACGCTCATTTTATGGTTAAAGAGATTTATGAGCAGAAAAGCGCTATTTGTGAAACATTAGAGTTTCTGAAAAGTACAAGTTCTACCATTTGGGAACAAATAGGATTGAGTGTTGAGCAAGTAAAGAATTTACAAAAAATATCGATGATAGGGTGCGGGACCTCTTGGCATGCAGCTTGTATTGCAAAGTTTTTCTTTGAAGAAGTCTGTATGATCCCTGCTCAAGTGTTTCTTGCGTCAGAATTTCGATATATGCATTTTTTTCCAGAAGAAAAAAGCCTGTATATAGCTATTTCTCAGTCTGGAGAGACCGCAGATACACTTGAGGCTATGAGCATGATCAACTCAATGAATTTGACTACAACGGCGTTGACCAATGTTGAATCAAGTACAATGGTCAGAGAAGCTTCTGGGTTTTTATTAACCCAGGCGGGACCAGAGGTAGCAGTAGCGTCTACCAAGGCGTTTTCTACGCAACTAACAGTATTGTTTTGGTTGGCCAACAGGTTAGCGTTTGAAAAGCGGATTATTGATCAGAAAAAAATGGATCTTATTCAGGAAGACATTTTAGTTGTGAGTGAGGTGCTAGAAAATAGCATAGAAAACTATAAACTTGATATTATAAGTAACTTATCAAAAAAATATGCAAATTATACAAAGGCAATATTTTTGGGGCGCCATATAAGCTATCCGTTTGCCCAGGAGGCTGCATTAAAGCTCAAAGAGATATCATACATATTCTCCCATGCGTATCCTGCGGGAGAATTGAAACATGGGCCTCTTGCGCTTGTTGATAAAGAGACTCCGGTATTTGTCTTTTCTCATCAAGATCCTGTAATATACAAAAAGCTGGTTTCTAACGCATTTGAAGCGCAATCAAGAAAAGGGCATATTATTGCATTTGCGTTTAGTGGGCAAGATGAGTTGATTAATATGGCAGATACAGCGTTTGTATTGCCAAAAGTTAATCCTTTGTTGGGGCCACTGGCGATGTCCGGTCTCATGCAATTTTTAGCTTATAGTATTGCTAAAGAGCTTAAGTGTGATATAGACAAGCCGAGAAATTTGGCAAAGTCTGTTACAGTTGAGTAATGTGGGGTATATTTTTTAAAAGATTTTTTAAAGTGGGTTTAAGAGAGTGAGATTGAAGGTGTGCGAGTGTGGCGCATAGGGTATTTTGTAGCAGAACATCTTTTTTGGGGATGCGTGCTTGTCAATACGAGCAAGAATAAAAAAATCAATCCAGAAAATAAAGCAACTGAAAGCCTGTGTTTATGACGTCTTTTGATTCGTAACTTCACTTAAAACCTCAACTTACGGTTAACAATAATTACACAACCTGTTTTTAACAGGATAATACAATAACATACATCTTACTATTTCAGGATTTTTTGTCAAATTTTTTTAAAATTGGGGGGTTTTTCGTGACACTTTGAGAGCAAGAGAAGCGCGATAGCTCTTCCTAGAGGGGCTATTGCGCTCGCTTATCTTTTTAAACTTTAACTTCTGTCATTTTAAGTTTTCCATTGAGAGCAAATGCTTCTTTTAAGAATGTAACAGCTTTGCTTCTTGTGTTAACTTTGTCAGGAGCAGTATTTTTAGCAAAATTAAATACGTTAATGATCTGGAGCGTCTCTTTGAATTGATTGTCGTTTTGGAGATTTTCCTGAATTCGCTCTACCCAACTCTTTTTTCCTTTTTCTTTATCTTTGTTTTCTGGTTTTTTCTCTTTGTCTGGGGCAGCAGGCTTAATCGAGTGTTTTAGTGCTTCTTCTCTGCCATAATGCTCTAAAAACCAGGTAACTTTTTT
>Ga0180433_10004454_pt1 | contig 19681 bp, 40 predicted proteins | sample SS_ome_8_FD_132980 | JGI IMG/M metagenome (GOLD analysis project Ga0180433, IMG submission 132980) | Hypersaline lake sediment archaeal communities from the Salton Sea, California, USA - SS_1_D_1 metaG | ecosystem: Environmental > Aquatic > Non-marine Saline and Alkaline > Hypersaline >... | reverse complement strand
TCCAGATGTTGTAGCATTTTATAATGACTATAGTGATATTAAAACTGTTGAATGGTTATGTAGATATCATCATAGAGAAAAAACAGATAAGAGAAAGAATAAATTAGATAAAAATGGAGAATAATATGAAAAATAAAATAGAAATTCTTAAAAAATTCTGTTTAGACAGGGGTCATTTAAGAGAACCATTTCAAATAAATGATCAAATTATAGCAACAGATGCTAGAATTCTTGTTTCTATGGATAAAAATACAGAAAATATACAACTTAAAGAAAGCGATAAACTTAAAAGTTCAATTTTAGATTTTTATAAAGAATTTAAAGAAATAGAAAAAAGTAATCTTTCTGAAAAAATAAATACAGATGATATTGTTTTTGATATATGTTCAGAATGCAAAGGAGATCTTATTATTTATGAATGTCCTGAATGTTATGGAGATGGAGAAGTTTCTCTTTCATATGATGCAACATACACGGATGATATAACTACATATCATGAATGTCCATTGTGTAATGGTGATACACATATTTCAAAACATGTTTTTGATAAATTATCAATAGAAGGTAGTAAGGAAACATATAAAAAAAATTGTCCATATTGTGATTGTTCAGGAATAAATTTTAATAGCAAAAATAGAATAACAGCAGGAGTTAGAGATCTAAATAGTTCATTTATAAAAAAAATAAATGATAATTTAGATAATGTTGCGTTTTTCATTGGACATGGAACAGAAAAAGATCATTTATTTTTTGAACATGATGATGGATGGGGTGTTGTAATGCCAATGGCGAAAAAACAATAAATTAAATAAAAAGGTAAAATATGAATAATAAAAAAGAAAATATAATAAAATCTATAAGTCATAATTCAAAAATTATAAAAATTATAAATGAAAATATAAAACTTCTTGAAAGAGAAAAGGAAATAAACAATATTTTTAATGAATTATTGGAAATTCTAGATGATTCAAAAAAAAATAAAAAAAATATATTAAAAAAAATTGAAAAAATAGTCAATAATTATATTTTAATATATAAAAATTAAAATATGTAAGGTGATAAATATGGCTAAATTAGATTATACAATACATGACAAAACATTATTAGAAATTGATAAAGCTCTTGAGCAAAAACAAAAACTCGAAAAAAAACGACATTATCTTGGTATGTCTCAAATCGGTGAAGAATGCATGAGGAAGCTTTTTTATGGATTTAGAAATGTTGAAAATAGAGCAATTGCTGCATCTGGATTACGAGCAATTAAAGATGGTTTTATACAAGAAGATTTAATGGCTGAACGATTAAGAATGTTACCATATATTCAGTTATATACCTTAAATGAAGAAACTGGAGAACAAATTGGATTCTCATTATTACTTGATCATTTCAGAGGACATTGTGATGGTGCTATTCGTGGAATAAAAGAAGCACCAACAACATGGCATACATGGGAACATAAATCCGTGGATGTATCCAAATTTAAAAAATTAGAAAAATTAAGAAAAGAAGTTGGTGAAAAGTCAGCATTGAAAGATTGGGATGAAGTTTATTATGCTCAAGCAATGATTTATATGCATGAAATGAAATTTGAAAGACATTATTTAACTGTAACTACTCCTGGTGGTAGAGATTATATTTCGATCAGAACAGAATACAAAAAAAAAGTTGCTGAATCTATTATAGAAAAAGCAAAAATAATTATATTTGATAATTGGAATTTACCCGCTAAACTGTCAGAAAAACGTGAATTTTATAAATGCAAATGGTGTGATTATCAAGAAAATTGCCATGATTCAAAAGTGCCACTCGTTAATTGTAAAACATGTAGATATAGAGAACCTGTAAAGAATGGTAAAAATAATTGTCTTCTTAAAAAAGAAATAATCGATAATGTAACACTTATAGAAGGATGTCCTTCTCATATCTACAATCCTACACTTATTGATGCAAAATTAATTGAACATCAGGAAGATGGATGTCTTTATGTTCTTGACAATGGAATTAAATTTAGTAATACAAATTTATCAGGTATTCCAGATTTGAATAAAGAAATTGATTTCATTTATACAAGTCAGGAATTAAGGAATCAAATTAAATATATAACAAATATAACTAGAGAAGCAAGTACTAAATTACAAAAACAGGTCAATGGTGAAATAACTGGAAACATTGAAGAAAAAAAAGCATGGAACAAACAAATTGATCCGAGATTAAAGGAGATATAAATATGAACCAAGAAAAGGCAATAGAATTAGCATTAAAAGGTGAAAATATTTTCCTAACAGGAAAAGCTGGATGTTTAACAGAAGATACTATTATTTCTTTAAATAGAGCAAATAAAGGATTTAAATGTAGCATTAAGCATTTGTTTTTTAAATTTAATAACATATCAAAATTAGAAAGAGATGATGGATCTATTATAACATATAAATTAAATGGGCGATGTTGGAATTCTGAAATTAGTACAAAAGTTCGATCATTTAAAAAAGATATTGATCTGATTCAATTAAATAACATTGAAAATGTCTGGTATAGTGGATTGAAAAATATATATAAACTAGAATTAGAAAATGGGAATTCAATTGAAGGAACATATGAGCATCCTATTTTGACAAAAGATCATGAATGGGTTAAAATTGGTGAACTGAATACTGAACATGAAGTAATGATAGATACTATCTATAGATATAAAAACAAACAAAACAAAACAAAAAAAAATAAATTAATATATAAACAAATGAAAGTTGGAAAATTTTATCCACATAAAATAAAAATAATTTTAAAAAATAATTTTTATTCATATATCCATATATTAACATATGAAGCATTTATGAATAATTTATCTCTTGAAGATTATATTTTATGTACTTATGATGAAAAAAAGTCAAAAAAACTAAAATATGTTGATAGAAAAAAATATCATATTCACCATAAAGATAAAGACGTTAACAATAACAATCTATCTAATTTGGAAAAATTAAAAAGCAAAGATCATCTAGCAAGTCATGGTAAAAAAAATTATAAAAATTTTGGGCATGGAAAACCTGTTTATGTAAAAGTAAAAAAAGTTATAGATTTAAAAATAAAAAAAGATACATATGATATTTCTTGTAAACTTCCATATGATAATTTTGTAGCCAATGGTATCATAGTTCATAATACTGGTAAAACGTACACATTAAATAAAATAATAGAAGCATTGGAAGAAAAAGGTAAAATTATTGCAAAAACAGCATCAACAGGAATAGCTTCTACTCATATAAATGGTCAAACTGTTCATGCATGGTCTGGAACTGGAATAAAAGAAAAACTAACGAAAGATGATTTATTTAAAATAGCAAGAAATCCTTGGTCTAGAAAAAGAATAATAAACACTGATGTATTAATTATTGATGAAATATCAATGTTAAAAGGTGTTAAGCTCGATGTAATAGAAGAGGCGTGTCGTTTTGTTTTTGAAAATAATGAACCATTTGGCGGTCTTCAAGTCATAGTGAGTGGTGATTTCTTTCAATTGCCACCAGTTGATAGATCACCAAACAAAGATTATTGTTTTAAATCAAGATCATGGAATACTGCAAATTTCAATATATGTTACCTTGAAAAAATATATAGACAATCTGAAGAAAATTTTATAAATTTATTAAATGGTATAAGAGAAAACAGCATTAATGACAATAAAATTGAATTACTGGATAGTTTAAATAAAGAAGATTATAGCGATGAATCAATAAAACTTTTTTGCAAAAATGCAAATGTTGATGTAATAAATGCACAAAAATTAAATGAAATAGACAAAAATCCAGTATTTTTCTATATGAAAGAAGAAGGAAAAGAGTATCAATTAAAAATATTAAAGAAAAATTGTTTAGCAGAAGAAACTCTTATGTTGAAAGAAGGAGCAAAAGTAATGTTTATACAAAATGATTTTGACAATGGAATTGTAAATGGAACTCAAGGTGAAGTTGTTAAATTTGATGAATATACAACATATACTAAAGATGGTGAAGAAGACAAAGTTTTTCCAAATGTTCCATATGTTAAACTATTAAAAGATAAAAGAGTAGTGCCAGTTGTTCCTGGAAAATGGGAAGTTGAAGAGTATGATGAAAAAAGTCAAAAGAATGTAGTAGTTGCTCGAATAAATCAAATGCCATTAAAACTATCATGGGCACTTACTATTCATAAAAGTCAAGGAGCAACCTTTGATAATATAAATATTGATTTATCAGATGTTTTTGAATATGGCATGGGTTATGTAGCATTATCAAGAGCAACAAGTCTTGGTGGTATATCTTTATCTGGATACAATCAACAATCATTAATGGTTAGTCCTGAAGTACTTGAACAGGATAGTATATTTAAAGAAGAATCTAAAAGGATAGAAAATTGCTAAAAAAAACATGTTCATTGTGCAAAGAAGAAAAAGGAATAGAAGACTTTCATAAACAAACTAGTAAAAAGTCTGGAAGAAAAAGTGCATGTAAAGATTGCAGGAAAAATGAACACAAAAGTAAAAAAAGAAAAGAATATAGTAAGAATTATAGAATTAATAATAAAGATAAAATAAAAGAAAGTAATAAAAAATATAGAGAAAATAACAAAGATAAAATAAAAGAATGTAAAAAAGACCATTACAATAGGAATAAAAATGAAATAAATAAAAAAAACAACGAATACAGGGAAAAGAACAAAGAGAAATATTTAAAATACCAAAAGGAGTACAAAAAGAGAAATATAGAAAAAATAAATAAAACTAATTTAATAAACAAAAAAAGAAAAAGAAAAGAAAATCCAGAATACAGATTAAAAGAAAATATATCATCATTATTTAGATCAAACATGAAATCGTTAAACATTGAGAAAAAGAAAACATTTTTTAAATATACTGGAGTGAAGAATATAGAATACATAAATCATTTAAAAAAAAGTAAATTGTGGGAAAAATTTGTAAAAAATGATAATATAGATATTGACCATATCATTCCAATGTCTTTATATGATTTCAATAATGAAAACGATATAAAAAAGTGCTGGAATCCAAAGAATCTACAATTACTTGAAAAGTATGAAAATAGAAATATTAAAAAAGACAATTTATATTTAGATTTAATAATCAAGCACAGCATAAAACATTTACTACCAGAAGGTTATAAAATATGAGTTTACAGCTAAGATACTACCAAAAAAAAGCAATAGATGATTTTTTTAATTTTACTGCAAACAATCATGGAAAACATCCACTTGTTGTTGTTCCAACTGGCGGTGGAAAAACAATTTTAATTGCAGAAATTGTAAAAAAAATAATTCTATACAAAGATACAAGAGTTTTACTTGTTACTCATCAAAGTGAATTATTGAAACAAGCATATATAACAATGACAGACTTATTTAGGGATTTTATAGATCCCATGGATATAGGAATATATAGTGCTGGATTAAAATGTAAGGATACCAATAAAAGAATAACATTAGCAGGGATACAGTCAGTTCACAATAAAGCATGGTCGGCAATTGGATTTAAAGATTTGATTTTAGTTGATGAATGTCATAGAATAAATCCAAAAAATGAAGGAACTTACAGAAAATTTCTTCATGAAATGGAAAAAATAAATCCAAATGTAGTTATCGGCGGTTTAACGGCAACTCATTATCGAATGAAATCTGGATTATTGACAGAAGGAAAAGATGCATTATTTGATCATGTATGTCATGAAACATCAATAAAAGAGCTTATAGATCCAAATGACTATAGAAATACTGATAAAAAACAGTATCTTTCTAAAATAATATCAAAAAATGGAGTAGAAAAAGTTGATCTTTCGAATGTTCATGTCAGAAGTGGCGATTATAAGCAGGATGAAATGGAACATGCATTTATGGAAAACGATTTAGTAGAGAAGGCAGTTAAAGAAATATCTGAATATACATTAAATAGAAAAAAAGTACTTATTTTCACATCAGGGATAAAGCACTGTAAAGAAGTATATAATTCTATGATGAAACATGATTCAAAAATTGCAATGGTTCATTCAAAGCAATCAAAAGAAATAAATGATAAGAATATAAAAGATTTTAAAAATGGTACAATAAAATATCTTCTTAACATAAATTCGATGACTGAAGGATTCGATGACAAAGAAATAGATTGTGTTGTTTTATTGAGAAGTACAAAGTCACCTGGGTTATACTACCAAATGGTAGGAAGAGCACTAAGGATACATCCTGATAAAGAAAACTGCTTAGTTCTAGATTATGGATTAAATATTCAAAGAATGGGTCCAATCGATAAAATTGAAATAAAAAAAACAGAAAAAGGAAAAAGACCAACAGGTGCTCCACAAAAAGAATGTCCAGTTTGCCATAGTGTTGTACATTTATCAATAATGAAATGTCCAGATTGTGGATATGAATTTCCAGAAGGTGAAAAACATGAAGAAAAAGCAAGTGAAGAAGAAATTTTATCTACATGGAAAAAGCCTAAAACAGTAGACGTTAAAAATGTTATTTATTCAAAACATGAAAAAATTGGCAAAACTCCAAGTATGAAAGTTAGTTATTATTATGATTTATATAGCTCATATAATGAATGGATTTGTTTAGATCATATAGGATTTGCTCAAAGAAAAGCTGCATCATGGATAAAAGAACGAACTGATGAAGATATTCAAACTGTTGATGAAGCTATTAAGTATTTCAATTCAAAAAATAATTTTAAAGAAGCTGTAAAAATAATAGTCGATGTAAATGATAAATTTCCTAAAATAACTGGATATATTCTTGAAGAAAAAGAAAAAAGTGATGGACATAAGCAAGATAGTACATATGATAATAAAAGTACAGATGAAAAACTAATGGAGTTATTATTTTGAATAACAGTAAAGAATTACAGGTAATAAATAAAAACAATCATGTAGAACAAATAAAATCTGCAGCATGGATGTCTTTATCAAAAGAAAGTCAAAAAGCATATCAATCAGATTTTAAATTATTTTTTGACTTTATTCAAAAAGATCCTAAAAAAATAGGTGCAGATGATATCATAGGATATATTAATCATCTTGAAGAAAAAGGATTTAAAAATTCAACAATTAATAGAAAAATAGCATCATTGTCAAAAATGTTTAAAGTCATGAATATTGCTGGAGAGATAAAAATAAATCCAATTGATGTGTTGAAGCAATTTAAAAATATATCTAGAAAAGTATCAAAAGAAAAACATGTATCATTGACATTAAAAGAAATAAAAAAAGCAACAAAAATAACAAAAAAAAGCACTAAATTTGACAAAAGAACATCAATTATAATAAGAATGCTTGCAAGGTCTGGACTTAGAATATCTGAATTCATAAATATAAAACATAAAGATATAGTCGAATACAATGAAGTTAGTAAAAAAGTTCGTATAGTCGGAAAAGGAAAAAAAGAACGATTTATTTTTATCCAAAATGATTTTTTAGAAGAAGTATATGAAATATTTCCATGTTCAAAAAATATTGAATATCTTTTTTATAATATGATTAATAATAAATATAATAGAGTTTCATTATATAGACAAATAAGAAAATTCTTTAAAAAAACAATCAATAAAGATGTACATCCACATAAATTAAGACATTGGTTTTTTACTCATAAGATTTCTGTAGAAAAAAAAGATATTAAAGCAGTTAGTAAATATGGCGGTCATTCAAGTGTATCTACTACTCTTGATATGTATGTGGATACAACATTAGACTCAAAGGATTCTAAAATAAAAATATGAAAAAAGATTATTGTGTAAAAATAGAAAAAGAAGTTAATACAAATGAATGTTATGAATGTTTTTTAAATAGTGCCCCATATTACAGCTCATATGTATGTAGACTGATAAATATATATAAAAAGGATTAAGAAAATAGGTAATGTAAATGAAAATAACAAAAACAGATGCAAGAAAAATATTAAAAGATGAAAATTTAAGTCTAGGAATAGTTTATGGTTCCAAGAAACCAAGCATTCAAGATGGTCCAGTTTCAGAATTAGATATAGAAAAAACAATAAAAATATGGGAAGAAAAAGGATTTATAGAATGAAGGTTCTAAGTTTATTTGATGGCATAAGCGGTGCAAGACTTGCACTTAAAAGAGCTAATATAAAAGTTGATAAATATTATAGTAGTGAGATTGATAAATACGCTATTGAAATATCAAAAAACAACTGGTCTGATATTATACAGTTGGGAGATATAACAAATTGGCGGTCCTGGTCCATAGAAAAACCTGATTTAATTATAGGTGGTTCACCATGTCAAGGTTTTAGTTTTGCCGGTAAACAATTAAATTTTAATGATGAGAGATCAAAACTATTTTTTACTTTTGTTGATGTTTTAAAGCATTACAAGCCTAAATATTTTCTACTTGAAAATGTTAAAATGAAAAAAGAGTATCAAAAAGTAATTACTGACTTGTTAGGTGTCGAACCAATAGAAATAAATAGTGCTCTTGTTAGTGCACAAAATAGAAAACGGTTGTATTGGTGCAACTGGAATATTGAGCAACCAGAAGATAAAGGTATAGAATTAAAAGATGTATTACTGTCAGGAAAAAAAATTGGTAGAATGGTTGGAAGAAAAATAAATCCTTTAACTGGAAAAAGAGATGATTATAATAAATCATTAATTGCAAAACAGAGAATAGAACCTAGAACCGACAACGAAAGTGGTACTTTAACAACAGTACAAAAGGACAATATAGTTATTCATAACTTATACGGTGGTTTTAATGAAAAAAAATGTAGAACATTTAAAGATAAATCACCAACTGTTAGAACATCATCTGGAGGAGGGCATATTCCTAATGTTTTTGAAGGTACAGAAGATGAAGCCTTATCAACTGATTTAAAAACATTAAGAGAAAACACAAGAAAATTAACACCAATTGAATGTGAAAGACTACAGACTTATCCAGATCATTACACTACTGACTATATAAGCAATACACAAAGATATAAAGCACTAGGTAATAGTTTTACAGTTGATGTAATAGCGCATATATTAAAAGGATTAATAAAATGAAACATAATACTAGAGTATTTATAGCAATTTCTATATTAGGATTATTAATTCCATGGATAATATTTAGTATAATAATGTTATTCTCTTATATAATATTATTCTTTAAATATTTGTTTTTTTTTGTTGACAAGATATAAACAAAATAATACTTTTATTAATATAAACTATAAAAAGGATAAATACTATGGGACAATTAACTTGGATAGTGCAAAAAGAAGATTTTGGAAAAATATTTACATTAGACCAATTAAAAGAATTCAGTAAAAAACATAATGCACAAATAATAATAAAAGGTGAAGCTATAACAATTAACAATGGTATTGAAAAAAAAGTTCATTAAAGGATAATAATTCATGAAAAAAATCTGGATAGATACAGAAACAACAGGACTGAATGCAAAAAATATTTCTGGATTACAACATCATCAGATAATTGAACTTGCTGCAATATGTGATGACAGAATATTTCATATGTATTGTAAACCAAAAGTGCAACCATATAATTATAGCGAAATTGAAGAAATTACTGGCATTACATGGGAATTTTTAGAAGAGAATGGTGTATCGGAAGCCGAATTATATCAAAAATTTGTTTCATTTCTTGATAGAATTGTTGATAGGTATGATAAAACTGATAAGCTAATGTTATCAGGGTATAATACAAAATTTGATTCTGAATTTATTAGATCGTTATTTTTAAAGAATAATAATACATTTTATGGTTCTTATTTCTTTAGTTTAAATTATGAAGTGATGTCTGAAGTTGCTTTTTTATTAGTAACAGAAATATTACCATTGCTTCCAAATTACAAATTAGAAACAGTTTGTAAGGAAATGGGAATAAAATTTAAAGCACATAGTGCAATAGAAGATATAAAAGCAACAATAAAACTAAATGATAAAATACAGGAGAAAAGAAGAGAATGGATAAAAGAGGAAGAGAAGCAGACAAAAGATACAGAAATTCCAACAAAGAAACTAATTATGTAACAGTATCATTGATACTTGATCATGATTTAGTTGACTTCATAGAAATGGAGGTAAAAAAAGAACAAGATAATAATATGAGTAAATTTATAGAAGATAATGTTTCTGAAAATCTTTCTGAAATTAAAGAAATAAAAAGTAAAAGAAAATATAAAGAGAAAAAAACAAAGAAAAAAACATTTACTTTTACTGAAGATTTTGTAAAAAAAATAAAAACTTCAAATAATATGTCTTTAGCAGTTGAGAATATTTTAATAAAAAAATTCAATTTAAACTAAAAAGCTTTAAAAAAAATAGATAGGAAGCTGTTCTATGAATGAAAACGTGCGGAAGTTGGTACAGAAAGGGAAAAAAGTATTTCCATGTAACAATTTAAAAAAGCCAATCACATCCAATGGATTCTATAATGCTAGTAATGATATAGACAAACTTGATAGGATGTTTTATAAGGAAGATTTGCTTATAGGACTACCTACTGGAAATATCAACAATATAGTTGTCATAGATATTGATGTTAATAAAAAAATACCTGGAACTGATAGAGAAGATGGAACATATGATATTGATACACGATCAGTTGATGAAATAGTAGAAGAACTTGAAAAGATATTAGGTGTTCCTTTTGATACCGATACTTTACAAGTAGAAACTCCATCAGGAGGTAGACATTATTATTTCAAGACTGATTTTACCAAATTAAATTCAGCAACTTGTTTTTTTGATAAAATGTTACCAGTTGATATTCGTGCGAATGGTGGATATGTCATATTTGCTGATGATAAAAGTTATAATTTCTATGATATTTTTGAAGATGACATAATAGAAAATCTAGACAAGTATTGTAAAAATCTCCAACCAGAAATCGAAGCATATAAAAAGCAACAAGTTGAAGCTCAACAATTTGAAGATGAAATTTTACCTCCTGAAGAAATAGTAGAAATAAGATCAGCATTATCATTTATGTCAAGTGATGATCGTGATTTGTGGATTCGAATTGGCATGATTCTAAAAAGCACTGGTTCTCCTTCTGCTTATGGACTTTGGAATGAGTGGAGCAAAAGTAGTTCTAAATATAAACCTGAAGACATGGAAAAGAGATGGCAAGGTTTAAAACCTAAAGATGTTGAAATAGGATCACTATTTTTTGAAGCAAAAAAACTTGGATGGACCACAACGTACCAAAAAACAGAAGAAAATCAACAAGTCAATCCTGATAAAATAAATTATACAGTAAAAAAACAAAAAAAACCAGAATTTCCAAAACATTTACTTGAACCGCCTGGAGTTGTTGGTGAATTAATGAAATATATGGTTAAATCATCAATAAAGCCTCAACCGATATATGCATTAGGTGCAAGTATAGCTGCAATTGCTTCATTGCAAGGCAGAAAAATACAAACTGATTCTGGCATAAGGACAAATATTTACTGTCTTGGGGTTGGGTTATCTGGTAGTGGAAAAGATTCGCCAAGGCAAGTGATAAAAAACATTTTTAGAGAAATTGGAGCAAGTAAATTAACTCAAACACAAAAACTTGCATCTGATGCAGCTATAGAGACCGCTTTAAGTCTTCCTGGTGCTGAATCATCTATTTTTTTATTAGATGAAATAGGAAGATTTATTCAAACAACAAAAAGCCTAGGAAGTCCCCATTTACGACAGGTTGTTGATGTAATTTTAACACTGTATTCCTCTGCTGGAGATGTATATGAAGGAAAGTCATATGCAGATGAATCCAGACAAAAAATAATAAATCATCCAAATTTATGTATTTATGGAACAACTGTTCCAAATTCTCTTTATAAAGGAATGACTCTTGATTACATAGAAAATGGTTTTTTATCAAGAATGTTAATTTTTGAATCAACACAAAAACCGAGTAAAAAGAAAAAAAGAGATAGAAAAAAAATAAAACCACCAATTGATTTATTGAATAAAATGAAAAGAATCTACGATAAACCAACAAATATTGCACCAGTTGGGAACATAGATCACATGACTGTAGTAAATCCTCAAATTGTTGATTTTACTGAAGATGCAATTGACATGATTGATAATTATGATAAATACATTGAAGATAAACAAAATAAATATCCAGACGAAATACAAACAATATTCAGTAGAACTACAGAATTAGCAGAAAAAATTGCTTTAATAATTGCTGGCGGGGTAAATATAGAAAACCCGGTAATAACCGAAAAAGAAATAAATTATGGAATAGAATTAACTAATTACTTGTCAGAATATATGATGTATATTGTAGAAAACTTTATGGCAGATAATCAATATGAACATGACTTAAAAAATATGTTAAACATTATAAGAAAAAATGGTAAAATACAAAGATCAAAACTAACACAAAAAACACAAAATATACAGGGATATGTTAGAAATGATATATTAAATGCATTAAAAGATTCAAATCAAATAGCTGAAATAACTGAAGGTGAAGGAAACAAAAAAACAAGTTTTTTTATTGCTATATAAAAAAACATTGACATATTTTCTTTATCTTGTTAATGTGTACAAATAAATAAAAAACATACTTCTTCATAATATTTAACTAAAATAAGAGGGTATTTTTATGTTTGGATTAATACGAAAAAAATCAATAAAAAATAAGCTGCAAAGAGAATACGACAAAGGTTGTGCTATAACTAAAAGAGAAATGACAAAAAAAATCAAAGAATTGAATATAAAACTAAGAGAAGAAAAAGAAAAAAGACAAAAAGATAACTATAATCATAATAACGATAAAAGAAAAATGAAAAGAGAATATCTTGTATATAAAGATAACAAATATACTCTATTGAAGGGTATAAACTTAATAGAGTATCTTGATTCTAATTATATGATCATGAGTCCTAAACAAACCCAGCATTGTATAACAAGGATATCTTCGCTATTAACAGATTTAAATTTATCTTCAGAAAAAGAAGAAAAAAAAATTGTATCATTAATGGATAGAAAAGTTGGATAAAAAACCAGTATCAAGGCCAAAAGCCAAATCAATTAGCTTCAATGTGATAAAAAAAATTTATAATTGCACGAAATGCAAAATAAAAGTTACTTATCATACTGATTATGAAATAGATTTAAAAAGGAAAAGGTGTTCACAATGCGAATAGCTATTATTTTTGTTTTAATTATTATTATTTTAGCAATTATAAAAATTCCAATAATGTTTTTTTCAATTATTGGTGCAATAACAGTTGCATCAGTGGTTGTATCTATATTAAAGGACTTAATTAAATAATAATTATGGAAAAAAAAGTAGACATGCTAGTTGAGAAATTTCTTTATTTTAATCACTTAAAAGAAGAAGTTACTTTTAAGAAAAAAGTAAAGTTACACAGCAAATATAAAGAAACTGAAACCTGTGGTGCAAAAAAGAAAAAGAATAGGGGAAAAAAGAAATGAAATTAAAAGAAAGTATAAGAGATATTATTGTATATGAATTTTTATATTTTATAATATCATTATGGGATATATTATTTTGCTTTAAAGTAAGATATACTAGAAATTCAAAAACACCAATAAATAGAGATGAATATATATATAGTACAACTAAATTCATTAGTAGATTTAGTTTTACAAGGTTTATAATTGTAATAATTTCAATTATTTTAATATTTTTAATATATAAACAAAAGGTATAATTGTGCAAACATCATTACTTATACCAATAATATTTTTTCTATCTCTTTGGAATTTTATATATGCAATTTCATTCATAAAAGAAAAGTCAATAAAACCAAAAAACATTATCCATTTGTTTATAATTATATTAGTTCCTGGATACATATTTGTATGGATGATTGTAAAACTGTTAAAAAAGCTTGAACCAATTGAAGTAATAAAAAAAGTAATAATGGATATCAAAAAAAATGGAAAAAAACGTAAAAAATAAAATTTTATGCAAAAAATGTAAATATTTTAAAAACGTATACAGTAAAAAAGAAATAAAAGTAATAAAAGATTGCACATATACAATAAATTCAATATGTAGTTTCACTGGATGTAAGATTAAAATTGCACCAAAAGAAGTTGAAAATTTTTTTAAATTAAATAAATATGAAATTTTTGAAACTAACCATTACGAGATATTAAATAAAAAAAATAAATGTAAATATTATAAAAAAAAATGGTGGAGAATATAATGAGTAAAAAAATACCTTGCATGGTTTACAGTAGAGTTTGTGGTTTTTATAGACCAGTTTGTGGTTGGAACAAAGGCAAAACTGAAGAATTCAAAGAAAGAAAGACTTATAAGATACCAAAAGGATTAAATAATAATGAAAGAGAATCATTACAAAAAGATACACTTAAAGGAACTTCTCCTATATAATACAGACAAATTGTCATTAGACCAGAAAGAAAAAATTTTAAAAATTTTAATAAATAAGAAGGTCAGTCATGAAGAATAAAAAATTAAAACATACACCTGGTCCATGGAAAGTTAAAGAAGGAGCTGGTGGTATAAATATAGTAGTAATGCCTGAAAAAGAAAAACTTGGTGAAGGAAATAAATATGCAACCTGTGGTGGAATGGGTAATACAGAAGAAAGAGAAGCTGATTTAAAATTAATTGCTGCTGCACCAGAAATGCTAGAGGCATTAATAAATATATTCAAAGAACCTAAAAAGACTACATATATTGAAGATGTAGAAAATATATTAAAAATCATAGAAAAAGCTACTGGAATAAAAACTGAGGAATTTTTTGGAGAAAAACAATGAAATATGTATATCGACTTTTATACTTTATAATTACATGGCTACATATAATTATTATAAATAGTATTTTACTCATTTGGCATTTTGATTTAAAGCATAAAATTAACTATGAAGATAGATGGTTACTTATTGAAACTATTAAAGATAATGATATATGGGTAGATATAAAATCTGAAATGAAATTATATGAAAGGTTGTTAAGATGAAAAAAGAAATAAAATTTTATAGTGGTAAACATAAAACAATAGCAATAAATGAAGAGAATCAATTTTTAGAATATAGTAAACCATTATCTAAAGTTGAAAAATTTGATAATAATATAACAGCTCAAGCATTTGAGAGGAATGCTGCTAAAATACACCGTTTTATTAAGAGAAATACTATAATTGATGAATTTGGAAATTATGCACATTATGATAAAAAAACTTATTTTGCTATTGCTCCAGGAAGTTTCCTTGGAGAGGTTTTTAATGATATGAATAAAAAAATAAATGAATCCTATGAAATAAGAGAAAAAAATATAGATATTGAAAAAGAATTATCACAAATAAAATCTAAATGGTGGTATAAATTATTTAACTGGAGAAATAAAAAATGAAAAAAATATTGGTAGTATTAATGACATTATTGTCTGGATGCTCCTGCTCTCTTAGTTATATGAGTAATGAAGACATAATTAAGCAAACCAACATCTGTAAAGAAAATGGATTTGATTTTTATTATGTGTATGGGAGTCTTGATACAAGAAGAGTGTCTAATGTTATATGTATTGATAAAGAAGCAAACAAACCACAAACATGGAGTAAATAATGGACGTTGAAAAAATAATAAAAAAGTATTTAATAGATAATGGATTTGATGGACTTCAGGATAGTGATAGATGTGGATGTAAAATTGATGATTTAATGCCATGTGAAGAAGTTAGTCCTGATTGTACTCCTGGATATTTGCAAGAATGTACAGGTTGTGATAATTTTGAAGATAATAAATGTTTAAATGGTCTTGATTGGTGTATTGGGCCAATTAAAGAACTTGAATCAATGAATAATAAAGAGAATAACAATATCCCATGTGAAGAATGTAATAATCCAACTTCTATTAAATATACTATTGAAGATTATAAATATAATTTAGCGGATCATGAAAATGGAAAAACTAGAAGTATAATATTAAACCTATGTCAAGAATGTATAGATAAACATGAATTAATATAAACAATAAAAAAGGAACGAAAAATGTGCGAACATTGCAACTATGAAGAATATGAAAACAAATTAGAGGATGTTATATATTCAGATGAAAATATAGACGATTCAACATATAATTTCTTAGATAGTGTTCTTGACTGGATAAAAATAAACAAACATATAACAGAAAATCAAAAAGAATCTATAGATAATACAATAGATAGACTATATGGTTAAATAACAACATAACTCACCTTTTGAGGTGACGGTTTAAAGCGATATAAAGCACTATGAGAGGCCTGAAATGCTAAAAATAATAAAAAAAATGATTTTAAGAATAAAACATGATACAATGAAAGACAGCGATTCTATGTGTAATCATGATAATGCTTATTATTTTCATGAAAATGCTCCAGCGTATTGTCCTAGTTGTAAAGAATATATCGACGGAGGAAGAGAAATATGCTAAAAATAAAACCTTGCCCCTTCTGTGGTGGAAAAGCTGAATTTGAAACAGGAGACATGGACACATATAGTGATGTGTGCGATCTATTTATACAGTGCTGCAAATGTAAAAGCAAAAGTGACCGTGAAACGATTTTATTAAATAATAAATTTTTATTATCAGATACTATAAAATCAAAACAAAGGATAATAAAAAACTGGAACAAAAGGAGCAAGTAAATGGCCTATTTAAGTATAAATAATATTAGAGAAAAATATGGATTTCCTTATTTAGCAAATGCTGGAGATATTATGTATTTTAATGATAATTCTAAATGTATCGATGAAGATAAGACATGTGATTATTGTAATAGTACAATAAAATCTAGAATGGTTGAATGTAGGAATTGTGGAGCACCGATATAATAAATAAAATTTCAAAAGGATAAAACAATGAATGAAAACAAATTAGAGCGATGTCAGGTTTGCAATAATGAACCAACCGTAAAAGTGATAACTGATTCAGAATCTATACTTGCTAGAGTAGTATGCACTAGATGTGGATTAAAGAATGAAATAAAAATAAGAAAAGTAAATAATGAAGATCCAAATAAAGCTGTTATTGCAGTTAAAGATGAATGGAATAAAAGAAGAAAAATGGAAAAACAAGAAAGAAGCAGAAATATTTTTAATGGAATGATGGCAGGTGTAAAAAAAGATTTAATTAATCTTGCAAAAAAACATCCAAAAAAAAACAACAAAGGAGTGGTTTTTAAAGGAGACGATGAAAAAATTTATATGGTTAGATGTCCAAAATGTGGACTTGAAAATTATGCTTTAAATGTTGCAAGCGGTCAATGTTCATGGTGTGGATATATTGCTAAAGAAGAGGATATTGATTTATGAATAGCAAACAAAGAAGACAACAAAAAAGAAAACAAATGAAGTCTTTAGGAATTTCCGAACAACTAATTCAAGAAATAAAAGATTTTATTACAGATCCTGTTCCTAATCAACCAGTAAAATTAGAAGATGGAACAATAGTTTATCAAGCATATAGATATGTAGTGAAAGAAGTTAATGGAAAAGAAATGACAAAATGTGAACTATATTGGTTTTTAAAGGATCTCGGAATTGCCAATGCTCCTAAACCAAATTATGAACCAGAGAATTGGTATAGTGTTGAATAAAAGTTATATTTTATTTATTTTGTTTAATTTGGTTATATTAATTTTTTCATTTATTTTTAATACTTTTATATCAATTTTCTTAGAAGACATTGGAATTATTATTGTACTCAACCCAAATGAATCAAAAGCATGAATAAGATCATTTGTTAGTTTATTCATTTCAGAGATACTACCATAATTATCATAATCTATACTTATTAAAACAACATCATTTGAACCTACACGAATAATACTATTTTTATCTATTTTAAACCTTTGTGATTTATTTTTAATTTTTGATTTTAATAAATAATTTTTTATTTTTTTAAACATATTTTTCTAACCTTTTAGTTGATATTTTTATTGCTTCATCTGAACTATCACCACCAATATAATTCCTACCTTCTATTTTTGCTGCTTCTAGTGTTGATCCAGATCCACAGAAAAGATCTAAAACAGTGTCACCTGGGTTGCTAAAAATACGAATTATTTTTTGCATCAATGCAAGAGGTTTTTGGCAATCATAACCAGTATATTCTTTTGATTTGTAATGAATTGGTGAAATACCTGTCCATACGTTGCTAGTTCTCCTAAAAATAGATCCATTTTTGGTTCCATAGCCACCTTTTGTTTTTTTTACAATTTTTGAATCTTCTTTATTGAAGGTATAATGATCACCTTTAGTGATCCATAAAATAAACTCAGCAGCAGAAGTAAAATTTTTCAATCCACCATTTTTAGTCTTTTGTCTATCCCATGTTATTATGTTTTTTAGTAGATATGGCATACCATGTAATAATAAATTTTCATAAGCATTTAATAATCTATTTATATTGGACCATCCAGAAAAAACAATTAAATTTCCATTTTTTTTTAATTTTGAAAATGACTCACCAAAAAAAATAAATGGATCAAAACTATTTAAATTATCCCATTCATTTTTATTATAATTTATTCCATATGGAGGATCTCCACATATTAAATCAATTGAATTATCTTCAATTTTTTTTAAAACATTTATCCATTCATCTTTATATATTTTATTTAATTCCATTAATGTTCCTTGCATGGGTGCATAAAAGGACAATAAAAAACACCTTCTTTTTTACCGCTTTCAAATTCAGAAAAATTTAAAGGAGGAAGAGAAGAATTGTCATCCCATGGAAAATTAAAACTTTTGCTTACATAGGGAAATCTACATCCCTTTTGAAGAAATACTTCTCTATCTTCTTTGCTTTTTCTTATATACTCAGGACATTTTCTATAATCCATTTTCAGTCTTCCATTCAAGATGAAGTTTACTTATATCTTTTCTTACTTCTCTAGGATCTAGTTTGTCAAACATATCTAAACCGCTACCATACATAATATTTATTTTATGATCACTATACTTTTCTGTTAATTTTGATTCAAGAAAAGATGCAAAATAAACTCTGTTTTCTGGTGACATTTCTTTTATACTTTTACCCATGTTTCCAATATGATAATCAATGCTTTTTGTCATGAAAAACCTTCCTAATTGTTTTTTATTTTTTTTCTACCAATTAAGATTTTGAATGCAATTTTTGCTCTATCTTTTAATTTATAGGAAAACAACATAGTCCATATTTCTTTTCCTATTTCTTTTTTTTGTTTTTTAACTATTTTTCTTATTTGTTTTACTCTTTTTCCACTCAATTTAAAGTCTCCTTATTAAATTAATTAATATAAATTTCAGTTGGAAATCCTAATAAATTAGAATTTTTCCAGTTTTTATATTGTTCTTTATTTACTGCAATTAATTTATTTCCAATTATAGTTGTTACATGCTCTAAAGTTTCTTTTTTTCTAGAATATTTATAAATTGACAAACCGGCATACTTTCCTGGTTCTTTTTTATAGAATGATGATAGAATATTTAATTTTGATTTATCAAAAACTATTGATATATTAGAATTAACTATCCCATTATTGATTATTTTTGATGAAATTTTCATATAAACACTCTCTTATCAATTTTAAATATATCAATATAGAGTTACAGGACTGGTACTCACTATTGCACTACTCATCACGTAGTTTCTATTGATACATTTAAGTCCATCCGACTCGTCACGGAATCGAACC
>Ga0180433_10004453_pt1 | contig 19684 bp, 13 predicted proteins | sample SS_ome_8_FD_132980 | JGI IMG/M metagenome (GOLD analysis project Ga0180433, IMG submission 132980) | Hypersaline lake sediment archaeal communities from the Salton Sea, California, USA - SS_1_D_1 metaG | ecosystem: Environmental > Aquatic > Non-marine Saline and Alkaline > Hypersaline >... | reverse complement strand
CGATAATGTAGAGATGACGGTTAACTTGATAGCACCGATTGCGATGGAAGATGGTTTACGCTTTGCGATACGTGAAGGTGGCCGTACCGTTGGTGCCGGTGTCGTCGCGGAAATTATTGAATAGGTATTAGTTGTTACGAAGGCCAGTAGCTCAATTGGCAGAGCAGCGGTCTCCAAAACCGCAGGTTGGGGGTTCGATTCCCTCCTGGCCTGCCAGCGGATTGTAGTGGTTACATGAATAAACGTATGTCGCTCACTGATTATTTCAAATGGGCCGTGGCGGTCGTTTTGACCCTCACGGCCATTGTTATGAACCAGGTCTATAATGCAGAACCGCTTTCATTGCGTTTGATCGTCGGATTAGTTGTTGCCGGTCTTGTCGGTGGCATCGCATTCCAAACGAGTCAAGGGCGTGAAGCACTCGCATTTTTGTCTGCTTCAAAACAGGAAATGCGTAAAGTCGTTTGGCCCAGTCGTCGTGAAGCGGTACAAACGACGCTAATAGTAATCGCTATGGTGCTCGCAAGTTCTATTATCTTGTGGGCATTTGATTCTTTCCTATTATGGGTGGTTGGCACCTTAACAGGACAAAGGGGGTAACGATGTCAGTCGAGATGTCGAGTGAACAGCCGGAAAAGCGTTGGTATGTTGTGCAAGTTTATTCGACATACGAACAGTTCGTGAAGCAAGAGCTCGAGCGACGTATTGCGCATGAAGACCTCCACGATTATTTCGAAGAAATTATGATCCCAACTGAAGAAGTTGTGGAAATGCGCTCAGGACACACGCGTAAAACCGAAAGTAAATTCTTTCCTGGTTACGTATTGATACGCATGGTGATGAACGAGCAAACGTGGCACATGGTACACAATACACCGCGCGTTGTACGTTTTATCGGTGGTACGAGTGATAAGCCTGCTCCGATTCCTGATAGCGAAGCGCATGCAATCTTACAACGCATCGAAGAAAACGTTGATAAGCCAAGACCTAAAACATTATTTGAGCCTGGTGAAGTGGTTCGTGTTAAAGAAGGTCCGTTTGTTGATTTCAACGGTGTTGTTGAAGAAGTTAATTATGATAAGAGTCGTCTACGTGTAGCCGTATTGATTTTTGGTCGGTCGACACCCGTAGAACTCGAGTTCGCACAAGTCGAAAAAGTTTAGTAAACCGGGGAGCAGTGCACAACTGCGTTTGTACCCACAACAAGAGGTAAGTCGTAATGGCTGGTAATGGTAAACCTATTGAAAGTTTTATCAAATTGCAAGTGCCTGCGGGTAAAGCAAACCCTAGTCCACCCGTTGGTCCTGCATTAGGTCAGCACGGTGTAAACATCATGGAATTTTGTCAACGCTTTAATGCTGAGACAAAAGACATCGAGCCTGGTATGGCCGTTCCTGTTGTTATTTCCGTCTACAAAGACCGTAGCTTTTCATTCATTGTTAAGAGCCCACCTGCTGCTGTGTTATTACGCAAGGCTGCAGGTATCGCCAAAGGTAGTTCAGTGCCTAACAAAGATAAAGTCGCAACATTGAAAGTTGATGACTTGCGCGGTATTGCTGAAGCTAAGATGAAAGATTTGAATGCAGGCAGTATGGATGCGGCTATTCGCATCATCGCTGGTACGGCGCGCAGTATGGGTATTGTTGTTGAAGGTTTGGAAGGGGCATAAGCGATGACAAAATTATCAAAACGTATGAAATCACTGCGTGAACAAGTCGATCGTAGCAAGTCCTATCCGCTTACAGAGGCTGTTGCGCTTGCTAAAAAATTAGCGACGACTAAATTTAAAAACGGCGAGAGTGTTGATCTTAGTGTTAACCTTGGTCTAGATGCTAAACGTGATACGTTGCGTGGGGCACTTCTATTACCACACGGTACGGGTCGTACGGTACGTGTTGCTGTATTCGCAGAGGGTGACCTCGCGAAAGAAGCAAGTGATGCTGGTGCTGACATTGTTGGCTTCGATGATCTTGCTGAGAAAGTTAAAAAAGGTGAGATGGATTTTGATGTTGTGATTGCAACCCCCGATGCGATGCGTTTGGTGGGGCAATTAGGTCAAATTTTAGGTCCACGCGGTTTAATGCCTAACCCTAAAGTGGGTACGGTTACAAAAGACGTTAAATCAGCGGTCACTCAAGCGAAAGCGGGTCAAATTCGTTTTCGTCTCGACAAGGGTAGTATTATTCACGCAACAGTAGGGAAATCGACTTTCGAAGAGAGTCAATTGCAAGACAACGTTGTAGCATTGGTTGATGAGTTAAAGCGCATCAAACCAAGCTCAGCTAAAGGCACCTACATTAAGAAAATTTCCATCTCTACGACGATGGGACCTGGTATTCCAATAGATACCGCAAGTATTTAAACGAATTCGCGGTGAGATACGACTAGCTCATGAGTTAGGCGTATCTCGGCCGTCGAAGACCGCAGGGGCTCACGCTTAATTATCCTGCGCAGACGGTGCGCCGACTTAAGCTTTTTCTTGAGACGGTCACCATATTAATGAAGTGGTTGTTTGAGTAACTTCAATGGTACTTAAACACCGTCCGACGAGGAGGTAGTCAACGTGGCGTTATTGATTGAAGGTAAAAAAGCAATTGTAGAACAATTGCATGACCTTGCCGCCCAAGCGATGTCTGCTTCTGTTGTTGATTATCGAGGTATAACGGCTAACGATATGAACTTTCTTCGTGCCAATGCGCGTGAAGTGGGTGTTACCATCCGCGTCGCACGTAACACATTGGCCAAGCGTGCATTCGAAGAAACCGAATTGGCTTGTTTGAGTGAAGCATTGTTAGGTCCGTTGTTTATCGCGTTTTCAAAAGAAACGCCAGGTGCGGATGCCCGCGTCTTGCGCGACTTTATGAAAGAGAATGAAGCGCTTGAAGTAAAAGCCCTCTCCGTGAGTGGTCAATTACTTGATGCGAGTCAGCTCGAAGCGATTGCCTCGTTACCAACTTACGAAGAAGCGCTAGCACAGATGATGTCTGTCATGACAGCGCCTATTACGAAGTTGGTGAGAACATTAAACGAACCTACCGCCAAATTGGTGCGTACGCTCGCAGCTGTTCGTGATCAAAAGCAGGCTGAGCAAGGCTAATCCAATTGGTTATTTTTACTTTTATATGAGGATTAAATCATGGCCGTTTCAACTGAAGAAATGTTAGAAACTATTGGTAATATGACTGTTATTGAAGTAACAGATCTCGTTAAAGCAATGGAAGAAAAATTTGGTGTTTCAGCTGCTGCAGCTGTCGCTGTCGCTGCGCCTGGCGCTGGTGCCGGTGGTGGTGAAGCTGCTGAAGAAAAAACCGAATTTGATGTTGTGATGGAAAGCTTTGGCGGTAACAAAGTTGCTGTCATTAAAGTTGTTCGAGCTGTCACAGGCTTAGGTCTTAAAGAAGCCAAAGAAATGGTTGAGTCAGCACCATCAAAAGTTAAAGAAGGTGCTAACAAAGAAGAAGCTGAAGACATCAAGAAACAACTTGAAGAAGCAGGCGCAACTGTTGCCGTTAAATAACGGCGAGTTAAAGACGTTGGAAAGAGTTTCGGGTGGTAACCACGCGAAACTCTTTTCGTCGTTGTTTACTTAATTATTTTTATGTTTATCGCAAACTCTAATCGACTGGCAAACCCGAGGTGATCGCATGACCGAAGCAATTCAAGATCTAAGCTATGCGGAAAAGAAACGTTTTCGCAAGAATTTTTCTAAGCTTGAAGGTGAAAGCGTCATGGATGTGCCTTATCTTTTGGCCGTCCAGAAAGATTCATACCGAAAATTCCTTCATGAAGGGTTGCAGGCAGCGTTCAAGTCTGTCTTTCCAATGTCATCGTATGATGGGAAAGCTACGCTCAACTACGATAGCGATGCGCTAGGCGAGCCAGTTTTCGACGTTGAAGAGTGTAAGAACCGTGGTATTACATATGCCGCACCTTTGCGAGTCACACTCGATCTCGTCTTATTTGATAAAGATGCGCCAGAGGGTAGCGATGCAGTTAAAGATGTACGCCGTCAAAGCGTATACATTGGCGAAATTCCATTAATGACCGATGTAGGAACCTTCGTCATCAACGGTACTGAGCGAGTTATCGTGTCTCAGTTACACCGTTCACCCGGTGTGTTCTTTGAGCACGATCGCGGTAAAACACACTCATCGGGTAAATTACTCTATTCTGCCCGCGTGATTCCTTACCGTGGCTCATGGTTAGACTTTGAATTCGATCCTAAAGATTTAGTGTTCGTGCGCATCGACAGACGCCGTAAGTTACCCGTTTCGATCTTATTGCGCGCACTTGGTATGTCTAACGAAGAAATTCTCGATGCATTCTTCGATACCACATCATGCCAACATAACGACGGTAAATTTGAAATAGATTTAATACCACAACGCTTGCGTGGTGAAGTGGCTATTTCCGATATCTATTTACCAGGTGATACAAAAGAGCCACTCGTTGAGCAAGGCCGACGCATTACTGCGCGCCATATCCGTCAAATGGAAAATGCCAAGATGGATAAGCTCGAGGTGCCAGCTGAGTTCTTTAATAATAAAGTACTCGCGAAGACAATCTTCGATAAAGAAACGGGCGAAATTTTATTAGAAGCAAATGCTGAAATAAATGAAGCAACGCTTGAGTTATTCAAAGAGAAGCAAGTTACAGAATTCGAAATCCTTTATGTAAATGACTTAGATCATGGTTCGTATCTTTCAGACACATTACGTCTAGATCCAACAACAAACCAATACGAAGCGCAAGTTGAGATTTACCGCATGATGCGTCCGGGTGAGCCACCCACGAAAGAAGCAGCTGAGTCACTGTTCAAAAACTTATTTTTTGTTGAAGAGCGTTATGACTTGAGTGCAGTCGGCCGTATGAAATTCAACCGTCGCGTAGGTCGTGATACCGTTGAAGGTCCTGGCGTACTCTCGAAAGAAGACATTCTTGATGTTATTCGCACACTTATCGATATTCGTGACGGTCGCGGTACGGTTGATGATATCGACCACTTGGGTAACCGCCGTGTGCGTAGTGTTGGTGAGATGACGGAAAACCAATTCCGTATCGGTCTTGTTCGCGTTGAGCGTGCTGTTAAAGAACGCATGAGTTCTGCAGATACTGAAACACTCATGCCACAGGATTTGATTAACGCTAAACCTGTCACTGCTGCGATTAAAGAATTCTTTGGTTCTAGCCAATTATCCCAGTTTATGGATCAGGTTAACCCATTATCGGGTGTTACCCACAAACGTCGTGTATCAGCGCTTGGCCCAGGTGGTTTGACGCGTGAACGTGCAGGCTTTGAAGTGCGAGACGTTCACACTACTCACTATGGTCGTGTTTGTCCGATTGAAACACCTGAGGGTCCAAACATTGGTTTGATCAACTCGCTTGCTGTTTACGCGCGCATTAATGACTACGGCTTTCTCGAAACGCCGTGTTGTCGCATTGTCGATAAGAAGGTTACAAACGAAGTCGTTTACCTTTCTGCTATCGAGGAAGTGAATTACCGCATCGCACAGGCAAACGTCGATGTTGATAAAAATGGCTACATCGCAGGTGCACTTGTGCCATGTCGCCACCACAACGAATTTCAATTCACAACAGCTGAAGAAATCGACTTCATGGATGTCTCACCGCGCCAAGTAGTCTCGGTTGCTGCGTCCTTGATTCCGTTTCTTGAGCACGACGATGCTAACCGCGCCTTGATGGGTTCGAACATGCAACGTCAAGCGGTACCAACCATTCGTGCTGAAAAGCCACTTGTTGGTACGGGAATGGAGCGCACGGTTGCGGTCGATTCCGGTGTTACCGTGATTGCTAAACGTGGTGGTATTATCGACTCGGTTGATGCCTCACGTATCGTTGTTCGTGTTGATGACAAAGAAACCGAAGCGGGCGAAACTGGCGTTGATATTTATCGCTTAACGAAATACGCTCGCTCGAACCAAAACACATGTATTAACCAAGTGCCTATCGTTAGAGAAGGCGACAAGATTGGCCGTGGTGATGTTCTCGCCGATGGTCCATGTACCGATATGGGTGAGCTTGCACTTGGACAAAACCTCTTAGTTGCCTTTATGCCTTGGAATGGTTACAACTTTGAGGATTCGATTTTATTAAGTGAACGCGTCGTACAAGAAGATCGCTTCACGAGTATTCATATCGAAGAATTAACTTGTATTGCGCGCGATACTAAGCTTGGTTCTGAAGAAATTACATCTGATATTCCTAACGTTGGTGAAATGGCACTTACCAATCTTGATGAGTGCGGTATCGTCTACGTTGGTGCTGAAGTTAACCCAGGTGACATTCTTGTTGGTAAGGTAACACCTAAAGGCGAAACGCAGTTAACACCCGAAGAAAAACTATTAAGAGCTATCTTCGGTGAAAAAGCGTCTGACGTTAAAGATACATCACTACGTGTACCATCAGGTATTAAAGGTACCGTTATTGATGTGCAGATCTTTACTCGCGATGGTTTAGAAAAAGATGATCGTGCGTTGCAAATCGAAGACGCACAATTAAAGCAAGTCATTAAAGATTTAGACGACGAATTACGTATTCGTCGAAACGACTTGTTTAAACGTGTTGAAAAACTTTTACTTAATCGTGTAGCAGATGGTGGCCCTAACAGCCTTAAGAAGGGAGCGAAAATTACCAAGGCTTACCTAACTGAAACACCTGAAGACAAATGGTTCGAAATACGCTTGCGTGATGAAACATCAAGTCAGCAGCTCGAATCAGCAGCACAACAGTTAGAAGAGTTACAGAAAGATTATAAAACTCAGCTTGAAAACAAACGTAAGAAGATTACGCAAGGTGATGATTTAGCGCCAGGTGTCTTGAAGATCGTTAAGGTGTTACTCGCTGTTAAACGTCGTATTCAACCTGGTGATAAGATGGCGGGTCGCCACGGTAACAAAGGGGTTATCTCGATCGTGGTACCTGTTGAAGACATGCCACATACCGAAGATGGTACACCGGTCGATATCGTTCTTAACCCACTCGGCGTACCGTCACGTATGAACATCGGTCAGATCCTAGAGACTCACTTAGGTTGGGCAGCAGCCGGTGTTGGTAAAAAGATTCAGAGTCTTGTGAATGCTTATGAAACTGAGCAAACAACGGATCTTAAGAAACTACGTCAATTCCTAGGGAAAGTGTACAGTGGTCATACCAACCGTCGTTTAAATCTTGACGGTTTTAAAGACGATGAAGTAGTGACCTTGAGTCGTAACCTTTGTCGTGGTGTGCCAATGGCGAGCCCTGTGTTTGATGGTGCGTCAGAAGATGAAATCAAGCACATGTTAACGTTAGCTGAGTTGCCAACCAGTGGCCAAACGAAACTTATCGATGGTCGTACGGGTACACCATTTGATACACCGGTTACGATTGGCTACATGTATATGCTTAAACTTAATCACTTAGTCGACGACAAGATGCACGCTCGTTCAACAGGCTCATACAGTCTTGTAACGCAGCAGCCGTTAGGTGGTAAAGCGCAGTTTGGTGGTCAGCGTTTTGGTGAGATGGAGGTTTGGGCACTTGAGGCATATGGTGCTGCTTATACCTTACAAGAAATGTTGACTGTTAAGTCTGATGATGTCAGCGGTCGTACTAAGATGTATAAAAACATCGTCGATGGTGATCATCGTATGGAAGCTGGTATGCCTGAATCCTTTAACGTCTTGATTAAAGAGATTCGGTCGCTCGGTATCAACATTGAATTAGAGCAAAACTAATCTAAACAATTTTATTTACGTGTGATTCACGCAGGAGATAAAACCTTGGCTATCTCAAAAGAAATGCTTAGTGAAAAACCCATCATGGGTGATTTGATCAACTTGTTGAAACAACAAGGTCAGGTGCTAGACTTTGACGCGATTGGCGTTGGTTTAGCTTCCCCCGATATGATCCGTCGTTGGTCTTACGGCTCGGTTAAAAAACCTGAGACGATCAACTATCGGACGTTTAAACCTGAGCGCGATGGGTTATTCTGCGCGAAGATCTTCGGGCCAATCAAAGACTATGAATGTCTTTGTGGTAAGTACAAGCGTTTGAAGCACCGCGGTGTGATTTGTGAAAAATGTGGTGTTGAAGTTGCGCTTGCAAAAGTACGTCGTGAACGTATGGGCCATATTGAATTGGCAAGTCCAGTCGCGCATATCTGGTTTTTAAAATCACTACCATCACGTATCGGCTTGTTACTCGATATTACACTGCGCGATATTGAACGCGTCTTATACTTCGAGGCCTTTGTCGTTGTTGAACCCGGCATGACCGATCTTGAGCGTGGACAGTTATTGTCTGATGAAGCTTATGTTGAAGCGATCGAGCAATACGGTGATGAGTTTGATGCACGTATGGGTGCTGAAGCGATTCAAGACTTATTACGCAGCATCGATTTGGAAGATGAAATCAACCAAATCCGTGAAGCGTTACCTAACACCAATTCTGAAACTAAAATTAAAAAACTAACCAAGCGTTTGAAATTGCTTGAAGCGTTTTTTGAATCAGGTAACCGCCCTGAAGATATGATTTTAACTGTCTTACCTGTGTTACCACCTGATCTTCGCCCACTCGTACCACTCGATGGTGGTCGTTTTGCGACATCTGATCTTAATGATCTTTATCGTCGTGTAATTAATCGTAACAATCGCTTAAAGCGCCTGCTCGATTTAAACGCGCCTGATATTATCGTACGTAACGAAAAACGTATGTTGCAAGAAGCGGTCGATGCGTTACTTGATAATGGTCGTCGCGGTCGTGCGATTACAGGCACGAACAAACGTCCGCTTAAATCACTTGCCGATATGATTAAAGGTAAAGGTGGTCGTTTTCGTCAAAACTTGCTTGGTAAACGTGTCGACTACTCTGGTCGTTCTGTTATTGTGGTCGGCCCTTACTTGAAACTACATCAGTGCGGTCTACCTAAGAAGATGGCGCTTGAATTATTTAAACCGTTTATCTTCAGTAAGCTTGAGTTTCGTGGTCTCGCGACAACGATCAAAGCAGCGAAGAAAATGGTCGAGCGTGAAGAGGGTGTTGTTTGGGATATTCTTGAAGAAGTTATTCGCGAACATCCGGTCTTACTAAACCGCGCGCCAACACTTCACCGTTTAGGTTTGCAAGCGTTCGAACCTATGCTTATTGAGGGTAAAGCGATCCAATTACACCCGCTCGTTTGTACGGCCTTCAACGCTGACTTTGATGGTGACCAGATGGCGGTCCACGTACCGTTGACGCTCGAAGCGCAACTTGAAGCGCGTACCTTAATGATGTCAACGAATAACATCTTATCGCCTGCTAACGGTGACCCAATTATCGTACCGACCCAAGACGTTGTCTTGGGGCTTTACTACCTAACGCGTGATCGTGTTAATGCGCGTGGTGAAGGCATGGTATTTTCTAACACTGACGAAGTGAGTCGTTATTATCACGCGGGTCAAGTTGACTTACACGCGAAGATTAAAGTACGTATTCGCGAAGTACAGATTAGTGAAGATGGGGAACGCACCGAAAGTAACAACATTATTGAAACAACCGTTGGACGTTCGTTGCTCGCAGAAATTTTGCCAGAAGGTTTACCTTTTAGCTTAATCAACTGCGCGATGAATAAGAAAACAGTCAGTAAAATTATCGACGTTTGTTATCGCCGTTTAGGTTTGAAAGCAACCGTTATCTTTGCCGACCAATTGATGTATACCGGCTTCTCATATGCGACAAAAGCGGGGATTTCGATTGGTGTTGATGATCTCGTCATACCAAATGAAAAAGAATCTATTATCAGTCGTGCTGAGGCGGAAGTTGAAGAAATCAGTAGTCAATATGCTTCTGGTTTGGTGACGCAAGGTGAGCGCTACAATAAAGTTATCGATATTTGGTCGCACACCAACGATGAAGTGGCCAAGGCGATGATGCAGAACTTATCCTACGAAGAAGTCACAAATGCCAAAGGTGAAAAGATTCGTCAAGAATCCTTCAACCCGGTTTACATGATGGCGGACTCTGGTGCACGGGGTAGTGCGGCACAGATTCGTCAGCTAGCCGGTATGCGTGGTTTGATGGCACGTCCCGATGGCTCGATTATGGAAACAGCTATTACGGCTAACTTCCGCGAAGGTTTGAACGTCTTACAGTACTTTATTTCGACACACGGTGCGCGTAAAGGTTTGGCTGATACCGCACTTAAGACCGCGAACTCCGGTTACTTAACACGTCGTCTGGTCGACGTTGCCCAAGATTTAGTGGTCACGGAATTTGATTGTGGTACGGAAGAAGGCTTACTCATCACACCACTTATTGAAGGTGGTGATATCGTTGAGCCGCTACGTGAACGTGTCTTGGGTCGTGTAACCTTAGAAGATATTCTTGTGCCTGGCGGTGATACCGTTATCGTTGAAAAAGGCGTTATGTTAGATGAAGCGCGCGTTGATGCTCTCGAAGCTGCGGGTATCGACCAAGTGAAAGTGCGTTCACCTATTATGTGTAAAGTCTTAAATGGTATTTGTTCTAAGTGTTACGGCCGTGATTTAGCGCGCGGACACCTTGTAAACTTAGGTGAATCTATCGGGGTTATCGCTGCTCAGTCGATTGGTGAGCCAGGTACCCAGTTGACCATGCGTACCTTCCACATCGGTGGTGCCGCATCACGTGCGACAGCTGTGAACAATGTCCAAGTAAAAACGAAAGGTTCGTTGAAACTACACAACATCAAAACGATTAGTCGTAAAGAAGATAAGCTTGTCGCGGTATCACGTTCTGGTGCATTAACCGTTATCGATGAATTCGGTCGTGAGCGTGAGCGTTATAAGATTCCTTACGGTGCTGAGCTTAACTTTGGTGACGGTGCTGCGATTGAGCCAGGTACTATTGTCGCGCAATGGGATCCGCATACTCACCCAATCATCTGTGAGGTATCAGGTTTCCTTAAACTCGTTGATATGATCGATGGTGTGACCGTGAGTCGTCAGACCGATGAACTTACCGGTTTGAGCAGCACGGTTATTATCGACACCAAGCAGCGTGTTGCGAGCGGTAAAGACTTACGTCCGATGGTTAAACTGATCGACGATAAGGGTGAAGATATCATGATCGCTGGTACCAACATTCCAGCGCAATACTATCTCCCTGGCAATGCGATTATTGGCCTTGATGACGGTAACAAGGTAGAAGTCGGTGACATCATCGCACGTATCCCACAAGAGTCATCAAAAACACGCGATATTACCGGTGGTCTGCCACGCGTTGCAGATTTATTTGAAGCACGTAAGCCGAAAGATCCTGCGATTCTCGCTGAGATTTCAGGTATCGTTTCGTTTGGTAAAGAAACCAAAGGTAAGCGTCGCTTAGTTATCACTGGACCGGATGAAGATGTCCATGAGGAATTGATTCCGAAGTGGCGTCACTTGACAGTCTTTGAAGGTGAGCACGTTGAGAAAGGTGAGATTGTTGCGGATGGTCCATTGAACCCACACGATATCTTGCGTCTACTCGGTGTGCGTGCACTTGCTAACTACATCGTAAATGAAGTGCAAGATGTCTACCGCCTACAAGGTGTTAAGATCAACGATAAGCACATCGAAGTTATCGTTCGCCAGATGTTACGTACACGCTTGGTTGTTAATCCTGGCGATACGCGCTTACTCGCGGGTGACCAAGTCGATGTGAATCGTGTCCATCATGAAAACGAACGAGTTAAAGCTGAAGGCTTACAAGAAGCGGTTACACAACCCATCTTGCTCGGTCTTATTAAAGCGTCGCTTGCAACAGAATCTTGGATTTCTGCTGCATCGTTCCAGGAAACAACACGCGTACTCACCGAAGCTGCGGTAAGTGGTAAAATCGATGAGTTAACTGGCTTGAAAGAGAACGTCGTGGTTGGACGTTTGATTCCTGCTGGTACTGGCTTGAGTTACCACCGTCAGCGTCGCTTGATGCGTGATAAAGGTAAAGGTGGCGATGCGGTTGTTAAGAAAGTCACAGCTGATGATGTTCAACAAGCGTTGAGTGAAGCGTTGACGACGCAGGAAGAACAACGTGCCGAGGGTGGGGAGTCTTCGTAAGGACTCTCTGCTTCTTGTGCACGTACTACGCCCCTTTGGGTGAGGGGTGAGGCTTAAAGCGGCACGCTGCGAGCCCATCCACGGGTCGCTCTAGCGAAACCATCCTTGGTTTCGCAAGGCCGCTTTAAGCCTCACCCCTCACCCAAAGGGGCTCACATTGGGGTTGCTTTGATCCTTACTATAAATAAAAAAATGAAATATAAAGAATAGAGAGTTGTGGTTGATTAGAAGCTTTAGCCTGGTGTCAGCTCGCTGCTTGATTCATTCTCAGAGGTTTGGTCTTCTTCTACTTCTTCAAAATCACTAAAATCAAAAGACTCAATCCCTGACCCTTCAGCATCCTCGTCACCTCCTGTATCTTCAAACGCATTATCTATGAAGGCCGCAATGTTTTCGTCTTCTTTTTCAACTAAGTTATCGATGGGTGTGATGTCAGACTTAAAATGATTCCAAATCTTTTGTGTTACATCATTGAGTACAGGCGTACTTAACACTCCAATGAGTGAGATGCCAACGACTAGTGATAAGAGGACAAAGCCACCAAGGCCTGCTAGTAGGCCAGCGCTTAAGAAGGCTTCGGCTGCAGCGATTGCACCGCCTATGGGTGGGACGGTGAGAAGTAAAACAAGTGTGATAATTCCAACTGTTAGAATACCTAGTGCTAGTAGACATGACAATTTATGGCGCGTTAAAAAGCTTATGACATCGTGCAGACGTGTCGTTTTGAATGGATCGCTTTTATATGCTTTCGCCGTAAAATATTCTGGATCTGGGATAACACGTTTTGCGTACTCGTGTCCTTTAATGGCTGTGAACGCTTTACGGCCCCGCGCGAGGCGTTTCATATCTTCTTTTCGAGCGTTCGGATGAAGTATTGCTTTTTTGAAAAATGATTTTAAAGATGACGGTTTTTTTCCACACGCTAATGCACGAATGAGACGATGACTGAGAATACAACATTCTCTATCGTTCCATTGATGTAAAATTTTATGGTGTTTTATAGAAATGTTCGCTTCATCTATACCTAGCTTTGCAGAGACTCTTTTCTTTAGCCATTGTGGTGCTGTGAAGTGGTTATCTGGGTGTACTTCTGTGATCTCTTCAATATCCTCTCGAGTGCTTAAATCATGTTGATAGGTGAATTGTTTCGGTAAAACAGGTTCAAGCACAGATGGATCGTAATAATCGAAATGGTAGTTGCCATCGCTGTTAGATGTAACACGTAATACAGTCCAGTGATTGTTTTTTTCGAGCGCGATGGGAATGAGTAACGTGATTTCATCGCGAGTTTCAATCGTTGAGTAAAGTTTGATGATATGCTCGATTTGTGTGAAGTGTGCGGTCTCACCTTCCTCGGCAAGTGAAGCTGGCGGACTGATAATAACGCGTGAGTTATTTTTCGTGTATGTAAATTCGGCCATCTTAACGTGGGCGAGAGGATCTGTCTCGCTCGTGTATTCATGGAACTGGTTGAATGCAAAATCCTGATGTTCTCGAAAGTAGAGCATATTTAAAGGGTGCATCCACGTGCGCTGAAAGCGGTGTTGTATACTGCCAACAGTTCGTCCAAAACCCAATTTTGCTAGTATTTTCAATGTATTACTAACGGACTTAGTGTTTTGATTTACTAAAGCTTCTGTGTCTGGCATGCTCGTACCTCAAAGTAACATGATCCATGATCATACATGTGTAAAATTAACTCAACCTTAACTCGGCACTACATTGAACGTTTTACTTTCGTATCCAGAGATACTGTGTCAGTCGCATCGTTGCGAGATTTAGAAATGCATTGTCCTCATAGCGAATAGATTAATTTCCACGTGTTTACATTTACCCAAACTTGACATTGATCTTTGCTTCATTCAAAATGCCTGCCCGTTTGAAAAATTATAAACGCTAATATTTCACAGATAAAAACAATTAGTCGCAAAAAATAGCATAGTGGTTTTTATTTGCTAGCTTTAACAAAGGTGAAAGATTATGCCTCAAAATAATAAAGAATCGCGTTTAGTAAGAAGTAGTAAGTTTCTCATACGAACGAGTAGTGATGAAAATGATTTGCGCACCTCGAAATTCATTGGCCATATCCCTGATGATCTTCTTGACTCATTTCTAAAAAGTACTGCACCACAAAAATTAGTTTTTGATAATATTAATTTTGCAAGAGAACTGTTTGACAAAATCTTTAACTCAGCATCATTTTCTGCTGTTGATTTGCAAGCACTACACATAACGAATTGTAATTTCTTAGATAGAAAAAAGCTGGATACCAAAGCGGTTACTCATCAATTAGCAACGTTTCTTAAAAACTTGAATATTAATAAAGTTGTTTTACGAAATTTAAAACATGTGGATATGCTAGTGCTAGTAAAAGAACTACGTAATAAAGTTTCTTCGCTCGAGTACTCATGCGTCAATGTCACTAATAATAGAGATAGCAAGACGCAAGCTGTAAAAAGTTATACGGTGAAACATTATGGCTTCTTAGCCCATCAAGAATATGAAATTCTTTCTAAACGCCTGTCGCTCCTCCTCAATTCACCTATTCATCTTCACTTTGAAGATTTAGAGCTTGCTAACAAACACATATTTACGTTGCTAGAAAAGCATCCTGCTTTAAACACAATGACTGAAATCACTTTTGATAGTAAGGCTAAAGAACAGAGCTTAGCTTTTGAGCCGCAGTTTTTAAAGAGTTGTAAGAAGCTTAAGGTTATTAGATTAAAAAATTGTGATGTTGCAACAGCTATGCAAGCTATAAAATCAATTAGAAACTTGTCTCATCTGAAAAGAGTCGTGATACAAAATGATCGCTACTCGAAAGGTGAAGTTGAAAGCTTGCTTGAGGCGCTAGCCTCATGTGCGTCGGCACCAAAAGTTGAGATAAACGGTCAACTGGCAATACGCCACACGTCATCGAACACTATCACGGTGGATCACACGGGTGAACACGCATTTAGTTTTTCTGGTGAGCTAACTAAAAAAGATATCGCATTTGTGACGCGCCAATATGAAGAAATCATTGCGCAGTTTGGTTTGCCGCTTGATATCACATTTCGTTTCGATGATGTCAAGATGGATAAACTTATTCTGCGTGAGTTACTAGCGGTTGTGGGTAATGCAAGGCGTCTTAATGTTTATTTTGCAAATATGACATGTCGCGCAGACTACTTCGAAGTGATGCAGGAATTTCTAGAAAGTCGCCACACTCTCCAGCGCTTTTCTATGCAACGTTGTCACGTAGTAGGTGGTGTTAAGACGAAGCAAAAAGTTGCTAGAGGTTTAGAGAATTTATTATCACAAAATGAACCCTTGAAGGAAGTTACCTTGACACAGAACTCGGGGTTATTGCTCAATTCAATACGCAGTCTTAAAGCAAAACATGACAACTGTGTCTTCGAGGTGCAAGCGTGCGATCTTATTGAGAGTGAATCTAGAACCATTTGTCAGCTTATTGGTGACATCAAACATAATGACGCGACGGCGTTGATTCGACAGCTTCATGATATGGATACGACTAAGATAGAGCTTTTCTGCCACAAGCCCATGATGGCGCCGATGGAGGCAGAAGCACTGTACGCTATTCTCAAAGACCATGAGGTGGTTGAGAGTACGACGCAACGCATTGAGTCGCTTACCCATAGCACACCCCGTGAATCGGGCGAAGAATCACCCCGGGAAGCGTTTGGGGCAAAGTCGACACAAAATGTGTTTAAAAGAATATCAAGTGTTGTGAGAGGTAAGTCAGGTCAGTCTTCAGAGGCCTTAACCTTAGTTGTTGATGAAAGTGATCCGCTTGATCACGATATTCTCTATTCAACGAGCTCATCTGTGAGTGAAGACTCAGATGACTGGGAAGATCCTGCCTGGGTTAAAGAAGAAGAATCTCCATCAGATAAGAAATCGCATAAAAAAAGAACAAGTGCCTTAGCCATACCCTTGGCAACGATGCATGAAAAGAAAGAATCCCGCAAGACTATGGATTCGGTGTTTACCTCATCAGGCGGATGTGAGAGTGGTGATAGTCCGCCAAATTCCCCCAAAAAAATGCTCAGAGATACAGCAAGAATGGACGAGGTAGGACGATTATTGGCTAGTTCATAGTTTATACACGGTATATGAAGTTTATTTATGCTGTTTTTAATCGTGAGGCTCTTGACAGGCGTAGGAAACCTCTTTAAAATCCTTCGACCTTTGGAACTTAAAATATGTATGCACAATCAGCTATATAGTGACTTGTGCGTATCGATTGGTCCCTTAGTAGGAATCATCAACGATATCTGAATTCAGCCACGGCGGCTTTTGACGGCGTGGCTTTTTGTGTCAGTTATGTAGTCAAAAGACGGAGTGGAAATGGCCACAATTAACCAAAAGGTACGTAAGCCGCGGCAGCGACAACTTAAGAAAACAAATGTCCCCGCGCTTGATGCTTGCCCTCATAAACGGGGTGTATGTGTGCGTGTGTATACCACCACGCCTAAGAAGCCGAACTCAGCTTTACGTAAAGTAGCGCGTGTTCGCTTAACCAATGGTAAAGAAGTGAATGCGTATATCCCTGGTGAGGGACACAACTTACAGGAACACTCGGTCGTATTGATCCGCGGTGGTCGTGTAAAGGATTTACCAGGTGTTCGCTACCACATCGTGCGCGGTACGCTCGATACGGCAGGTGTTGAGAAACGAAATCGTGGCCGTTCGAAGTATGGTACGAAGAAGAAGAAAAAATAACGGTTAAGTTTAATTATATTTAAAGAGGGTATTTGATAATGGCGAGAAGAAGAGTTGCAAGTCGACGAGAAATTAATCCCGATCCTAAGTTCGGTGATGATCGTCTGGCGGCTTTCGTCAATTGCATTATGCGTAGCGGTAAAAAATCTATCGCTGAAAAGTGTGTATATGGTGCGCTCTCCTTAGTTGAAGATCAGTGGCGCAACAGTGACGAGTCAAAAGGTGTTGCTAAGAAGACGACGAAGAAAGGTCGTAAAGATGAAGGCGAAGGTGATGAAAGTTCATCAGCAGGCGGCATTGCTGATCGCATTAGCGGCATGTCAAATGTTGGACTCGCTATCTTCTACGAAGCGTTAGAAAATGCACGCCCAACTGTTGAAGTACGTTCGCGTCGTGTTGGTGGTGCGACTTACCAAGTACCCGTTGAAGTCCCTATGATGCGTAGTCACGCGTTAGGCATGCGTTGGTTGGTCGATGCTGCTAGACGCCGCAATGAGAAAGGCTTCATTAAGCGCCTAGCTGGCGAACTTTGGGATGCTGCTCACCGTATTGGTTCAGCAGTTAAGAAACGTGAAGAAACACATAAAATGGCGAATGCTAACCGCGCGTTTGCACATTTTAGATTTTAATTTTAGTGAATAGGTGAAATTGTGGCGCGTACAACTCCAATCGAACGTTACCGTAATATAGGCATCATGGCCCACATCGACGCCGGTAAGACAACAACGACCGAGCGTATCTTATACTACACCGGTATCTCCCATAAAATCGGTGAGGTACATGAAGGTGCTGCTGTGATGGACTGGATGGCGCAAGAACAAGAGCGCGGTATTACCATTACATCTGCTGCAACGACATGTTTCTGGAAAGGCATGGAGCAGCAATTCGACGAACACCGTATTAACATTATCGATACACCTGGCCACGTTGACTTCACCATCGAAGTTGAACGCTCATTGCGTGTCCTCGACGGTTCTGTTGCCGTCTTCTGTGCTGTATCAGGTGTTGAGCCACAATCTGAAACGGTATGGCGCCAAGCGAATAAATATAGCGTACCCCGTATTGCGTTCATCAACAAAATGGATCGTATGGGTGCTAACTTCTTGCGTGCCGTGGAGCAAATCCGTGAGCGCTTAGGCTCTAACGCGATTCCTATCCAAATTCCAATCGGTGCTGAAGAAGAGTTCAAAGGCGTTGTTGATCTTATCGAAAACAAAGCGATTGTTTGGGACGAAGAGTCACAAGGTGCTAAGTACGACGTTGTCGACATACCTGCTGATATCGCTGACACAGTACAACGTTATCGCGAACAGTTACTCGAAACTGCAGCTGAAGCTAATGAAACATTGATGGAGAAATACCTAGAAGATGGTGATCTTTCTCCTGAAGATATGCGCCAAGGTTTACGTATCCAAACACTCGCGAACGAACTCGTTCCAGTGCTTTGTGGTTCTGCGTTTAAGAACAAAGGTGTCCAGGCGTTGCTTGATGCTGTGATTTACTTCTTGCCTGCGCCTATCGACGTGCCTGCTATCACCGGTCTTCTCGAAGATGAAGAAACCACCGCGACACGTGAGTCAACTGACGATGCACCGTTTGCTGCACTTGGTTTCAAGATTGCAACAGATCCCTACGTTGGTACACTCACTTACTTCCGCGTTTACTCCGGTGTGTTAAAAGCGGGTGATACGGTTTATAACTCAGTTAAAAGCAAGCGTGAGCGTATCGGTCGTATTCTCCAGATGCACTCAAACTCTCGCGAGGAGATTAAAGAAGTTCGCGCGGGTGATATCGCTGCAGCTGTTGGTCTTAAGACAGTCACAACGGGTGATACCTTGTGTGATATGAACGACGTCATCACACTCGAGCGTATGGAATTCCCAGAGCCTGTTATCGCAGTTGCGGTTGAGCCTAAAACGAAATCCGACCAAGAGAAAATGGGTATTGCGCTTAGCAAACTCGCGCAAGAAGATCCATCATTCCGCGTAAACACTGATGAAGAAACGGGTCAGACAATTATTCAAGGGATGGGTGAGCTTCACCTCGAGATTATTGTCGATCGTATGTTACGCGAATTTAAAGTTGAAGCGAACGTTGGTAAACCTCAAGTAGCTTACCGCGAAACGATTCGCAAGAGCATCGAACAAGAAGCTAAGTTTGTTCGCCAATCAGGTGGTCGTGGTCAATATGGTCACGTTTGGTTACGTATTGAGCCAACCGAGGCTGGTTCAGGTTATGAATTTGAAAATGCAATCGTTGGTGGTGTTATTCCTCGGGAATACATTCCTGCGGTTGATAAAGGTGTCCAGGAACAAATGGAAAACGGTGTTATCGCTGGTTACCCCGTTGTTGACGTAAAAGTTACGCTATACGACGGTTCGTTCCACGATGTCGACTCAAGTGAGATGGCGTTTAAAATCGCGGGTTCGATGTGTTTCAAGGAAGGTGCTAAGAACGCCGATCCTGTATTGCTCGAACCAATTATGAAAGTCGAAGTTGTTACACCTGAAGACTACATGGGTGACGTGATGGGTGACTTGAGTCGCCGTCGCGGTATCGTACACGGGATGGACGATACACCTGCTGGTAAAACGATTTCCGCTGAAGTACCTTTGGCTGAAATGTTTGGTTATGCAACGGATCTGCGCTCTGCAACGCAAGGTCGTGCAACATATACAATGGAATTTTCACGCTACATGCACGCACCTGCAAGTGTCGCTGAAGCAGTGATTGAAAGTAAGTAACGGTTGAATTAACGAGGAACTCACACCATGAACAAAGCAACATTTAATCGTGACAAACCACATGTAAACGTCGGAACGATTGGCCACGTGGATCATGGTAAGACGACATTAACAGCAGCGATAACGAAAGTATGTGCTGATAAAGGTTGG
>Ga0180433_10004451_pt1 | contig 19701 bp, 20 predicted proteins | sample SS_ome_8_FD_132980 | JGI IMG/M metagenome (GOLD analysis project Ga0180433, IMG submission 132980) | Hypersaline lake sediment archaeal communities from the Salton Sea, California, USA - SS_1_D_1 metaG | ecosystem: Environmental > Aquatic > Non-marine Saline and Alkaline > Hypersaline >... | reverse complement strand
GTCCGATCTATGATTCCATGACGGTTGAAGGCAACCAGATTCGTCTTCGTTTTACACACCTCGGCAGTGGTCTCAAGGCCAAGCATAGCGAGACGTTCTTGATCGGTTTCACGGTGGCCGGTGACGACCGTAAGTTTGTCCATGCCGACGCCCACATTGATGGGAACACGGTCGTCGTGAAAAGTGACCGGGTCAGCAACCCTGTTGCAGTTCGCTATGCGTGGGCTGGCAACCCCGCCTGCAATTTGTACAACAACGAAGGTCTACCTGCCTCGCCGTTCCGTACCGACGATTGGCCGGGAATCACCGCTGAAACCCGGTGAGAATCGTCGCGTTGGGGCAGACGCAAGAAGCGCGTGTGCTGCTCGCTCATCGGATTCTAATGGCGTTGACGCTTCCCGAGGCAAGCCCTACGATGAACGTCGGTTTTGTGTGCGTAACGTTGGAGATTTTGATTGTCGTCGCGTCTCATCACACTCGTCGAATCGTTTGGCCAACAGCGTGTGCTGTTGATCGGTGACCTCATCCTGGACCGTTATGTCTACGGGGATGCGGAGCGGATCAGCCCGGAGGCGCCGGTTCTTGTCCTCCGCCGGCAACACGACGAAGAGCGAGTCGGTGGCGCCGGCAGCGTGGCCGCCAATCTTCGGAGTTTGGGGATCGACGTCACTTGCTTTGGCGCTATCGGTTTGGATGATGCCGGCCATCGCATACGAGCCTTGTTGGGAACCCAGGGCATCAGTGCTCGCGGTATTCTTTCGCTCCCGGACCGTCGAACGACCACCAAAACACGTTTTGTCGGCTTGGCCCAGCACCGTCATCGTCAGCAGCTTATCCGTATCGACGACGAGGCAACGCAGCCGCTCGCTGAAGCTGAGGGGAAGCGTCTCGAGGCCATGGTCACGGCTGCGATCAACGATGCTGATGCCGTTTGCATCGAAGATTACGACAAAGGCCTCGTCACGGAATCACTCTGCACAAAAGTCATCGACTTGGCGACCTCAAGCGGCACGCCCGTCCTGGTCGACCCGGCACGCATGACCAACTACACGCGCTATCGTGGCGCATCGATGTTAACACCGAACCGTGTCGAGTTTCGACTCGTGTCGGACTGCGCGGACGATTCCGTCGAGGCCGTCTGTGCCCATGTTGGAACCGTCTTGGAAAAATACGATCTGGGCGGCTTGCTCGTCACCTTGGATCGGGACGGTGCGGTCTTGGCGCTGCGTGGCGAACCCCCGATCCATCTTCCCACGCGTCCCCGGTCCGTGTATGACAACACCGGGGCGGGTGATGCGGTCTTGGCTATGCTCGTTGCCGCCCGGGTTGCCGGCGCGACGTGGCCAGAGGCGGCTCGGTTGACCAACATCGCGGGCGGCCTGGAGGTCGAGAAGTTTGGCTGCGTCCCGATCACCCAAGATGAAGTGATCGCCGACCTGCGTTTGGGTGCGAGTGCTCGCGACACCAAGATTCGACAAGCTGATGAACTAGTCGCTGAGCTTGCCCTTCGCAAGCAACGGGGCGAGACGATCGTCTTCACCAACGGTTGCTATGACATTCTTCATGCGGGGCATGTGCGTTTTCTGGAAACCTGCAAGCAGCACGGTACCGTTCTCGTCTTGGGCTTGAATTCTGATGCCTCCATTCGTGCGCAAAACAAAGGGGACGATCGACCCATCGTTCCTCAGCAGCAGCGAGCGGAAGTCATGGCGGCATTGGGAACTGTTGACTATGTCGTCCTCTTCGATGAGCCCACACCCAAGGAGATTATCACGAAGCTCACCCCCGACGTCTTAGTCAAGGGCGAGGACTGGGCGACCAAGGGCGTCGTGGGTCGTGAACATGTGGAGGCCCACGGCGGGCGCGTTGTGCTGGTGCCGTTGGTGGAGGGCCTGAGCACCACCCAGATCATCGAACGCATCCGCTCAACCGGTTCGAACGCGAATCGTCTCGCCGACGCGGACCTGAAAGCCAAGAAGTAAACGAGCTAGCGGCCCCTTGCCTTGACTGACTCAACCGGATACCTTCAAGATACCATGAGCTCAACATCGACCGCTGTTTTTCTTGACTCAGGCGATATTGCGATCGCGTTGGACCGAATTGCCCGTGAGATTGCCAATAGCTTGCCGGACGGCGTCCCCATCGGACTGATCGGTATTCGCAGCCGGGGCGAAGTCCTCGCGGCCCGTCTGATGACGGCATTGGAGCAACTCGGCGTGACGGGCATCGAGCACGGAACGCTCGATATTACACTGTACCGCGATGACCTTGCGGAACTGGGTCCGCAAGCGATTCTCCGAAAAACCGAGATCGACTTCGACCTCAATGGTCGGTACGTCGTTCTTGTCGATGACGTGCTCTACACCGGGCGATCGGTCAGGGCGGCACTGGACGCCTTGGTGGACCTCGGCCGGCCCAAGGCCATTCGGCTCGCGGTGCTTATTGACCGACCCGGACGGGAGCTTCCGATTCAAGCGGACTTTGTGGGAGCGAGTCTCCCCAAAGAAGATGTCCCTGTAACCGTTTTACTCGCCGAATCGGATAATATTGATGAGGTGCGAATCGGATGAGTGCGCCGACTGATCACTCCGCGAATCCAATCCAGACGCAACCGACCCCCCTGGGGGATGTTTCCGATAGCCCACCCAAAAGTGACGGCTTCGTTTGGCAACGCAAGCATCTGTTGGGACTCGAGGACCTCTCGTGCGAGGAACTGCTGCACATCTTCCACACGGCGGAAAGCTTCCAAGAGGTTTCCACCCGTAGTGTCAAGAAAGTGCCTGCTTTAAGGGGTAAGGTCGTCGTCAACTTGTTTTTCGAGGATTCCACCCGAACGCGCATGAGTTTCACGCTCGCCGCTCAACGGTTGTCGGCCGACGTGCTTGATTTCTCGGCCACGAAGTCTTCGATCTCCAAGGGTGAGTCCCTTCGCGATACCGCCCGCAACATCGAAGCGATGGGGGTCGATACCTTCGTCATTCGCCACAGCGCAGCCGGTGCCCCCCACCGTCTCGCCCAATACACCGACTGTAACGTGATCAACGCAGGCGACGGCCAGCATGAGCATCCGACCCAAGGCCTCATCGACATCTTCACCATGCGCGAGCGTAAAGGACGGATCAAGGGACTGAATGTCGCGATCGTGGGCGACATTGCTCACTCACGTGTCGCACGATCCAACTTCTGGGGCCTCTCGCGCCTTGGTGCCAACGTCACGTTTGTCGGCCCGACGACGCTCGTTCCCCGCGCCTTCAAGGACATGGGCGTGAAAATCAGTCACAATCTCGATGAGGTGCTTCGCTATGCCGACGTGGTCAACATGCTACGAATTCAGCATGAACGCATTTCCGGCCAAGTCTTCCCCAGCACCCAGGAGTACGTGGGCCTCTTCGGGCTGACGCGGCAACGTCTCAAGAAAGCTAAACCTGATCTGCTCGTGATGCACCCCGGCCCGATCAATCGGGGCGTTGAATTGGCCAGCGATGTCGCCGACGGCCCTAATAGCTCGATCCTGCGGCAAGTCTCCAACGGCCTCGCCATCCGGATGGCAGTCTTGTTCCTCTTGAGTCAAGCATCATCGGCTTGACCCGTACAGGAAAAACCTCCAACAGGAAGGAAAATGCGAACCCCCTGCCGCTCAGCCACACCTGTCACTGCAGCGGACACTCAAACCGACCAATGGTAAATCAAAAGAAGAACACCGCCGACGGCATACATGCCGATCACGATCGTGATCCAACTCACAATCGCTGCGACGGGAATATCCCGTACGTTCGCACACTTCGTCGTCTTGTAGACGATACTGACCGCTAAACACAACGGCAGTAGAAGAAGCATCTGCTGCCAGCGACCTAGCGTCACCGGCTGAATCAGAATGGTGGCGAGCAAGTGCAAGTCGATCATGTGGAGGCCTTTCGTCCTCGATTAGGGGGTCCTCGCTCAGCGGTAGCGGGCTTTCGCTCTGCCCGGACGAGCACGTCAAGGATAATGAGAACGTTGAGCATCCCGCAAATGGCGGTGTAGACGACGGAAACCTCCTCAGCCCTCCCGTATGCGATAATTTGGGTGTGATTGGGGTCGTCATCGGCCGGTCGATCAATCTGCCGACTCCACAACATGGCCCCCAACGCATGTGAACCGGCGCAGATTTGGCCCAAGAACCACAACTGGCGTTCTTGGGGATTGATCGTGTTCTTCACGCCACCGATCGCAATCCCCGCCCAAAACGTCACCGCGAGCGTGGCCATGAAGATGATTCCCCGCGTCCGCTCGCCGATGAACAAATGGCCCGCCCCGGGTAATAACCACCCCAACAGGCCGGCCAGCGGCACGCGTAACTCCGGATTGTTGTTGAGCACCGTCGTTTTCATTCCATTACATTTCGTACCGAGAAATCTGTCTCTGGATGAGATGTCGTCTCACTCGTAGCGACACAACCTATGCCGCTGAAACAAACGACTAGTGGCCGCCGGACCGCATCGGGCAAGAGGTCGTGGGATCACAACAGCTGGCACACGAACGCGTCGCTTCTGAATCACACGCTGAATGCTCCGCGCTCTTGGCGGCAAACACGCTCAACTTACGTTCAACTTCTTTGCCGCCACACTGCGGACATATCATATCAACCTTGGCGCACATCGTGCGGACCAACTGCTCGAATTCCTGATGGCAGGACCGACAATGATACTCGTAGATCGGCATTTATCGGAACCACTCCCAAGCTTATTGATCCCACTCCCAAGCTTGTTGATCCCACTCCCAAGCTTGTTGATCCCACTCCCAAGCTTGTTGATCCCACTCCCAAGCTTGTTGATCCCACTCCCAAGCTTGTTGATCACAGTCGTCTTCGTCGAGCCGGCTTGAACTTCGCGCCCAATCGCTTGGTCTTGGGCTGCCCACCCGTTTCCGACTTATGGTCCCCCTGCAGTGGAGCCGCATGCCGCGACACACCAGGTGCCGCCTGGGACTCTTGCATCTCTTCCCGGGGTGGACGCGGAACAAAACCCTCGACCTGATCTTGAGAAATCTCTCTGTTGATCAGTTTCTCGATTTCGGTCAGCAACTCACCCTGCTCGCGCGTGACCAGGGAAATCGCCTTGCCAAACGACCCCATTCTCGCGGTTCGCCCGATCCGGTGCACATACACATTGGCGTCATCCGGAAGATCATAGTTGATGATATGGCTAATGCCATTCACATCAATTCCTCGGGCCGCCAGATCCGTTGCCACCAGGACATTCAGCTTGTGCTTACGGAATCGGTCCATCACCCGCTCCCGCTTTTGCTGCACCAGGTCGCCGTGAATCTCTTTGGCATCAATCCCGGCGCCGTGCAATCGTTTTGCAAGCTTCCGCACGCTATGCTTGGTATTGCAGAAAACGATCACCAACTTCGGCTCCTCGCGCACCAACAACAAGCGGAGCAATTCAAATTTATCCCAAGGATCTGTGGTCAGGTACGTTTGTACGACGTGATCCACCGTGAGTTCATCGCGTGAAACGTCGATTTCCACCGTATCCTTGGCGTAGTGCGTCGCCAATCGCCGGATCTCGTCGGTCAACGTCGCCGATACGAGGATCGTTTGATGTTCGCGCTTGATTTGTGAAAGGATTTCCCGGATATCATCCCGGAAACCAATATCGAGCATGCGGTCCACCTCGTCGAGTACCGCAAAACGAATGTCATCAAACGCCAGCGCCCCCCGATTGAGTAAGTCCATCACGCGTCCCGGCGTCCCCACAACGATCTGGGGTTTCCTACCGAGCAGGTGCAGCTGTTGCTTGATCTTCTGCCCCCCGTAAACCGGGACCACACGTAGATCGCTGAATTCCCCTAACCGGCGTAGTTCCGCCGCCACCTGAACCGCCAACTCGCGTGTGGGAACAAGAACAATCGCCTGCAAACCCCGGTCTCGCTCGACCATTTGCATCACGGGTAAGCCAAATGCCGCCGTCTTGCCGGTCCCTGTCCGTGCCTGGCCCAGCACGTCGCAACGCTGCAACACCAACGGAATCACCCGCGTCTGAATCTCCGTGGGCTCACGGAAACCGAGTTTGTGCAGCGCGCGAAGATAAGGTGTCTCGACGCCCAGTTCAGCAAAGACAGATGGAAGATTGGGATGTTTATGCATGCAGACTCATTGTTGCGAACTTCATTATTTTCGTCGCGCACTGCCGATAAACCACTACTAGAAGCGTGCGCCAGATCAAGCATTCTAACAACTAATGCGGGCAACGGCTAGTTCCGCGGGAAGTGTACCGGATGGCCGATTTCGGCCTCGACACATTCTCACATTGTATTGGCTTGACGACGGGAAGGTTTGCTCGCTAGAGTTCGCCCAGCAATGATCGATGCTGTCTTTGCCGAAATCCGTGTTGACGCCATCCGGCGAAACTTGGCCGCCATCCGCAAGCGTGTCGGGCCGAAACGGGCCATCTGTGTCGCCGTCAAGGCCAATGCGTATGGTCACGGCCTCCAACAGGTCTTGCCCGTGCTCGCTCACGATGGGATCGAACAGGTCGCGGTCGCCAATCTGCCCGAAGCCCTCCAGGCTCGTCAATTGGGCTGGCAGCGCCCGATTCTATGCCTTGGCCCCCTGTCGGCGATCCGTGATGAACGTGTGGTGCGCGAAGTGGTCCGGGAGGCCATTCAGGGTCGTGTCAGCTTCACGATCCCATCCACAGATGAATTGCTGCTCATTGGGGCGGAGGCTCTCCAGTTGAATCGCCGGGCCCGCGTGGAGATCAAGGTCGACACCGGTATGGGCCGAATGGGCCTCCTGCCGCAACCGGCTGAAGAAGTCGTTGCTGAAGCCATTGCGCACCCCGGGATTATCCTCGACGGCGTCTACACCCATTTTGCCTCGGCGGACGAATCCGACTTGACCTTCGCCCGGCAACAGCTCTCCGAGTTCGTCCGTTGGACCGAACGACTTCGACGCAATGGTCTGAAGCTCGGCACGATACACGCCGCCAATTCCGCTGCCACCTTTCGGCTACCTGGGTCGCATCTGGATAAGGTCCGGTGTGGGTTGGCGGTCTATGGTTACTGTGATTCACTTTCTGAAAACCGCTCGACGGAGCTCGCACCGACAATGCGCGTGGTGAGCCGCTTGACCGCCGTCCGGAAGCTGCCTCCCGGGCATGCGGTTGGGTATGGCAGAACGTTCACCACTCAGCACGAAAGCTTGATCGGTATCGTTCCGATCGGATATGCCGACGGTTATAGCCGGCAACTCAGCAACAATGCGGTTATGACGCTCGAGCCGATCCGCAACCAAGGTTGCCGTACGGTCCCCGTCGTGGGCCGAATCAGTATGGACCAGACCACCGTCGATCTCAGCGAAGCCGGCGATGTGCGGGTTGGTGATCCCGTCACCATTATCGATGACGACCCCCAAGCTCCCCACAGTGTCGAAGCCCTCGCTCGACAGCTCGAGACGATCCCTTATGAAATCACCGCGCTGGTCGGCGAACGCGTTCGGCGAGTCGCGATTCCGGAGCTGGCTCAATCGACCGTGCAACGCAAGCCTGTTGCCCCCAACCCCATATATGGTACCCCGCTGCCTATTCGGTCAACCAAGAACGCCACATCTTGATTTTGCTCTTGAAATCCGTCATTCGCGCGGGTAGTCTAGCTATCGGTACCTTTGGCATGGAGGCTCCCCAACAATGAAGACCAACCAGATTTACAACACCGATTGTCTCAAAGGACTCGCATCGCTTGAACCTGGCAGCGTGGATCTGGCATTTGCCGATCCGCCCTTCAACATCGGCTACGACTATGACGTCTACAAGGACAAGCGCGCGACCAACGACTATCTCGAATGGTCGCAGCAGTGGATGGCGGGTGTCGTGAAAGCCTTGAAACCGACAGGCACCTTCTGGCTCGCTATCGGCGATGAGTACGCTGCGGAGCTGAAGGTCATCGCTCAACGCGAACTGGGGCTCACGTGTCGCAGTTGGGTGGTTTGGTATTACACGTTCGGCGTCAACTGCAAAAAGAAGTTCAGCCGAAGCCACGCCCATCTGTTTCATTTCATCAAGGACCCGAACCACTTCACGTTCAATGATGCGACAATCCGCGTCCCATCGGCCCGACAACTCGTCTATGCCGACAAACGCGCCAATGCGACCGGCCGGCTGCCGGACGACACCTGGATTCTTCGGCCCCAAGATTTACCCGAAGGTTTCAAGCCCGGCGAAGATACATGGTACTTCCCGCGCGTCTGCGGCACCTTCAAAGAACGCAAAGGTTGGCACGGGTGTCAAATGCCCGAACAACTTCTGGGCCGAATCATTCGTGCTTGCTCCAACGAAGACGAACTCGTGCTCGATCCTTTTGGCGGTAGCGGCACCACGCTGGCCGTCGCGAAAAAACTCGGTCGTTCATTCATCGGATTCGAGCTCTCTAAGGATTACACCGAGCAAATCAAGAGTCGTCTCAAATCCGCCGAGGTCGGTGACCCTCTCGACGGAGCTCCCGAGCCGCTGGTCAGCGTACCGGCTACACCGGACGTGCCCAAAAAAAGAAAGCCGCGTAAGGCAACTCAAGCATCGGATTTCAGCGGGCTATTCGGGAATCTTTCCGAACCACAACGCGGTATCGCGAGCTGATTCCCTAACACCCAACAGATGCTCAATAAAACTACGGCGGGTTGCGTATTCAGCCTTGTTCCGCAAGAAACCGCGTCGCGATCTCGCAGAACATCGCGATGCCAACGGGTAGTGCGTCGTCGTTGAAGTCGAACGTGGGATGGTGGATGCCGGGATAGGTCGGCTGGTCTTTGGGGCACAACCCGAGTCGGAATAAAGCAGCCGGCACCCGTTGGCCATAAAACGCAAAGTCTTCCGCCCCCATGGTGAACCGATCGTTCGTGACCAGTTTTTCCGGCCCGAAAAGCTCGCGTGCTGCATCCTGGATTACCTGTGTCATGTTGGCATCGTTGATCGTGGGTGGGTAACAGATCTCGATCTTGACCTCCGCTTTGGCACCATGGGCTTGTGCGGTTTGCTCGGCAATCGCGTGCACCTGCCCCATAAGATGCTCCCCCACTTCCGGTTGGGCGTAGCGAAGTGTCCCTCTCAGTCGGCATGTATCCGGGATGATATTGACGGCAGAACCGCCCTCGATTTGCCCAACGGTCACCACGGCGGTCTCCAATGGATCGACCGTGCGCGAAACGATCGACTGTAGTGCGATCACGACGTGGGCGGCTACGACGATCGGATCGACCGTCCGATGCGGTAGTGCACCATGTCCGCCTTGACCGTTCACAGTTATCTCAAACGAATTGTTGGCGGCCATCACCGGTCCCGCGTTGACCGAGATGATGCCGAGCCGATGCGTGGGCCAGCAGTGCAACGCCACCGCACCGTCGACCTTCGGCGACTCCAATATGCCGCGTTCACATAGTAAGCCACCTCCGCCGCCCTCCTCTTCGGCCGGCTGGAAGATGAACATGACCTTACCCGGCAACGCATCCGCCCGTTGGGCGAGCACCATGGCGGCACCCAGCAGAATCGCGGTGTGCCCGTCGTGCCCACAGGCATGCATGACACCCGGTGTCGTCGATTTGTACGGGACATCGCTCTGTTCGTGAATCGGCAACCCATCGATGTCGGCTCGTAATGCCAGACAAGGACCCGGACGATCCGCGTTCAGAATGGCGACGACGTCCGTCTCGATCAAGGGCGGCAGGACGTTCATGCCCGGTAGCTTGGCCAATGCCTCACGGATCCTGGCGGACGTCCTGTGCTCTTTTTGCGATAACTCCGGGTGCGCGTGCAGATCGTGACGGATCGCAATCACTTCAGGCAGAACCCGCTTGATTTGGCTGGACACCGGATCGCTCATTGCACTCCCTCGAGAACCGGGAACACGCACCGTGAAAACGCAGTGTGGGCGTGAAAGATTATAGATGAAACAGCATTGTAGCCATGAAGTGAGAAGCCGCCAGCGCAACGACTCAAGTGTGTTTAACCGCTCAGGATAGGGTTCATGGCGCGGCCCAAAAACCACCGAGCAACCACGTCGCTCCCGCAACAACCAGTGTGGCAGCGCCCGCATAACCGAGCATATTCTTCGTCCCCATGCTGAGACCGGCAAAGGGCTTGTCGAAAATCACGAGAATGCCGGCCAACCCGTAAAGCGCAATCTTGCCACACAAGCGTCCTAAGAATCTTGCCTTACTGAGGGGCTGGGTTGCTACTTCCGATTCGACGGCATCTGGAAGTTCAGCCTCCTCCGTTGCATCCATCAAGGCTTTGTCGGCACCCTCGACTTCGTTTGAAACATCTTCAGGCTCGGATCCACTGGGTTCACCCAGGTCACCCGCGACGACCTCTCCTGAAATCTCCGCTTCCGGTTCAAGCGACAATGGCTCGTCAGAAGTCAACTCATCCGAGTTTTCTTGCGTCTCCTTGGCTTCATCCACCGGCTCCGGCGTTTCGACCGGTTCACCACTTTGTGCCGCTTGCGCTCGATCATATGCTTCTTCGAAAGCTTTTTCGTCGAATTTGCCCTCAGCATCGACGGATACGTCCGGCGACGTCCGATCATCCGGTGGGTCCGCAGACGCGGGTGGTTCTTCCTTCGCAGCCGACTCGCTTACCTGAGTCTTCTCGGTACCCGAATCGGCGACCTCCTCTAAGCAACCGGTCGCTTCCTTCAACAGCAAGTCGATCATGTCTTCCGACATTGGGCCTTGCGCTTGATTATCAGGTGCGTCCACCGCTGGGCTGGCTTCAGACAAGGTTATACTCTCCCTGCGGGCTCGAAATCTTGTTCGCCTGTCTCACGCAATCAACCTGACCCGTAAGTCCAGACTCAGCAGCAGCATCGGCCAACCAACTCACCATCTTCATTGCGGATACTCAAATCGGCACCGATAATGCGGTCATGGCGTATGCTCGTTTCTTCCTTGAAACACTGGCGTCCGATACCACGTCGGCCTGCACCGTCTGGCTGACCGACGCGGAAGCAAAACATGCTCGCGCATCCAAACGGTTATCGGTCAAAGACCGGGTCATCCTATTCGACGGTCGAGGACACAAGGCGGTCGGGCGCATCATGTTGCTTACGGCACGCGGCATACAAATCGCGATCGACCCTGTCGAGACGTGTCAGCGGCCTACACCCACCCTCACGCTTGCCGTCGCACTGCCCAAGGGGCCTCGGCAGGACACGTTGATCGAAAAATGCACCGAGCTTGGTGTTGCCGCCCTTTGGCCCCTGCACACCGAACGAAGCGTCTCCGATGCCTCTCAACACAAACGGGATAAATGGCAACGGAAAACGATCGAGGCAGCCAAGCAGTCCGGCCAGTGCTGGTTGCCTGATATCGCTGCTCCCCGATCGCTCGAAGAGGCGATCGCTGAAGCGTCGGGCTTCGACGCAACTTGGGCGGCCATCCCCTCGTCGAACGAAATCACGTCAACACCCATCATGGACCGCGTGGCCGCTGTAACGGGCGTCCAATCGATTCTCGCGTTCATCGGACCTGAAGGGGGTTGGACGGCGGAGGAGGTCAACCTACTTCTGGGTTCCGGCATACAACCTGTTTCACTGGGCCCTAACGTCTTACGGATTGAGACCGCCTCCATCGCCATCTCCGCGATCGTTCATGCTGTTGCGGGAAGGTAGCATCAGAACGTCCTTGCGACGACAATGATCGTGCGAACTTTGCGAAACCATGAGGAACCGTTGTATGTCCGCGCGTAGCGATTGCACCCCCACGCTTTTGGGTATTGAAACTTCCTGTGACGAGACCGCTGCTGCGATTGTAACCGGTACGCGCGATGTGCGTTCCAACCTTGTGGCCACTCAATTCGATGTCCACGCGAAATATGGTGGTGTGGTTCCTGAACTGGCTTCCCGTGCCCATATCGCGAACATCGACGCCTGCATCCAGGAAGCGATGAGGCAAGCCGGTGTGACGCACGAGGACATTGACGGGATCGCGGTCACCGCGCGTCCGGGACTGGTCGGCTGTCTGCTCATCGGCGTGACCGCCGCCAAAACGCTGGCCCTGGCGTGGAACAAACCTTTGATTGCCGTCAATCACATTCACGCTCACGCCATCAGTGCCGCCTTGGGATTCGAGCGGGCGGAGCCCGACCCCTGGCCGGCGATCGGGCTCGTCGTCAGTGGAGGCCATACGTCCCTGCTGTTGGTTCGCGATCCGCTTTCGATTGAACTCATCGGTTCAACGATTGATGACGCCGCCGGTGAAGCGTTCGACAAAGTCGCCAGCATCCTTGAGCTGGGCTTCCCCGGTGGGCCCATCATCGATCGCGTGGCCCGAGCCGGCAACGCATCTGCCTGTCGTTTTCCGCGTACAATGCTGGCCAAAGATTCGCTCGATTTCAGTTTCAGCGGGATCAAGACGGCGGTGCTCTATCACGTCCATGGACCTGGCAAAACGACCGGCGGATTGGCGAAACTGACGCAACAAGATCTGGCTAATATTGCTGCGAGCTTCCAAGCGGCGGTGGTCGATGTGCTCGTCGCCAAGACGATGGCTGCGGTCGAGCAAACGGGCGTCACGACGGTTCTGGTCGGCGGTGGTGTGGCGGCGAACAACACGTTACGGGAGCGTCTTACGGACACCTGCCAACAGCGAGATCTGACCTTGCATTTGGCACCGATGAAATATTGCACCGACAACGGCGCGATGGTGGCGGCGCTCGGTGCATACCGTTTCAACGCGGGCTTGCGCGATTTGCTCTCCCTCGAGCCGAAAGCGACCTCCTAGCACGCCTTCAAACGCGCTACGCCGTCGCGTTCCCAGGCGGCAGTTTGGTCACCGTTTTCACATCGACGATCTTCTTACGATCGGCGGCATGGCACGCAGCAAAACAGACTTGAAGCGACCGCAAGTTCTCTTCGGCATTGTTCCACGGCTTACGGCCTTGTTCGCGTGCGCAAAGGAACTCTGCCATTGCCCCGCGAAAACCGTCGTGAAACCACCGACCGCTCAACTCCGTCCGAAAGACACCATCGGGTCGATGAATTTGAATATCCTGTTCACCCTCACTGATGATGGCACCGTTCGTCCCTTCGATGCAGAACTCATGCGGTCGATCGTGCGAACAATTTCCGTCAAAAGCGAACGACGCTAAAGCATGGTCGTACTCCACTGCCGCCTGTGCAAGTAGTCGCTGGCGTGCCCGCTGGCCGGGACCTTTCATGTGGCTTGCATAGACGCGTAAGGGTTTGAAGTCCGCCAACCAGCACGTCGTGATATCAAACCAGTGAATGGCAAAATCGTAGAGCATCAAATGCTTGATCCGGTCAAAACTCTGCCCGACCACGATCTTGTTGTGCTCCCGATGGCAGTGGTGCCGAACCGTCTGCACGGTGCCGATCGCTCCGGCCACGATGAGTTCGTAAGCGGCTTTCCAGCTTGGCGCCCATCGGCCGTTCTGATTGACGGCCAACAGACGCTTCGTCTTTTTCGCCAGCGCCACGAGTTCCCGGCCCACGGTCAAGTCGTGCACAAACGGCTTTTGTGACAGTACATCCTTGCCCGCTTTCAAAGCATCCCGCATGATACGAATCCGGGGCGATGGATGTGTGGCGGCATCGACGACATGAACATCCTGACGATCGAGCACCTGTCGATAGTCCGTATACCAATCGACCCCTCCTGCCAGCTCTGCCGCCCGCTGCGCGTTACCCGCATCGGTGTCGCAGATGGCCACCACGTTCAAACCCATGTCACGATAAGCCGGCAGATGGGCGTTGCGAACAATCACCCCTGCACCAATAATCCCGACGCCAACCCTTCGATCTTTAGGAACGGACGGCTTATACGGCACCGGCCACGGAAACGTCAATCGTTTCACTGCTTTTCTTGCCATTCACGGACCTACGCTCTTCAAGGGTCGTTTCACGGCGCCGATTTCTTTAGTCCTTCTTCTCCTCGAACTCGGCATCGATGACGTTGTCGTCCTTGGTGCCGGTGGTTGAACCGGCGGTATCGGCGGTGGCACCGGCGGCTGATTCTGCGCCGGGGGTGCCGGCTTGCTTGGCGGCTTCCTCGTACATGATCTTGCCGATCGTTTGCGATGCGGTGGCGACTTGCTCCAGCGACTTCGTGATCGCGTCCTTGTCGTCGTTCTTCATCGCTTCCTTGAGCTGGTTGAGGGCTGACTCGATGTTGCCCCGTTCATTGGCGGGAACCTTGTCACCATGTTCCTTCAGCGTCTTTTCCGTTTGATAAACCATATTGTCGGCCTGGTTCTTCAGGTCAACCATCTCGCGCCGGGCTTTGTCATCTTCAGCATGCTGCTCGGCCTCGGTCCGCATCCGTTCGACCTCGTCTTTCTGCAGGCCGGACGAATCCTCGATACGAATGGACTGGGCCTTGTTCGTTGCGGTGTCTTTGGCGGACACATTCAAAATGCCGTTCGCGTCGATATCGAACGTCACCTCGACCTGTGGAATGCCGCGTGGTGCCGGCGGAATACCCGTCAGATTGAACCGCCCGAGCGAACGGTTGTTGTCCGCCATCTCACGTTCACCTTGGAGCACGTGGATGGTCACTTCGGTCTGACTGTCCGCGGCGGTGCTGAAAACTTCTTTCTTACTCGTCGGGATGGTCGTGTTCCGCTCGATCAGCTTGGTCATCACGCCGCCGAGCGTCTCGACGCCCAGCGACAACGGCGTCACGTCGAGCAGTACGATATCGTCCTTCTCGCCGGAGAGAACCGCGCCCTGGATGCCAGCGCCAACCGCTACCACCTCGTCCGGGTTAATGCTCTTGTTAGGATCCTTGCCGAACATATCCTTGACGAGCTTCTGAACAGACGGAATACGCGTCGACCCGCCGACCAGAACGATTTCATCGATATCCTTGGGCGAAAGCTTGGCATCGGCAATCGCCTTGCGCACCGGCTCTCGGCACCGTTCGGTCAGCTTCTCGGTGAGCTGCTCGAACTTGGCACGAGTAAGCGTCTCCTGGAGGTGTTTCGGGCCAGCCTGATCGGCGGTGATAAACGGCAAGTTGATCGTCGTTTCCTGCGTGGTCGACAGTTCGCACTTGGCCTTCTCGCACGCCTCCATCAAACGCTGCAATGCCATCGGGTCCGTGCGAAGATCGATGCCCTCTTTCTTTCGGAACTCTTCGGCCACGTAGTTGATCAGCTCTTCGTCGTAGTCATCGCCGCCAAGGTGCGTATCGCCGCTGGTGCTTAGGACCTCAAAGACGTTATCGCCGATATCCAAAATCGAGATATCGAACGTACCGCCGCCGAGATCGAAGACGGCAATCTTCTCGTTGGCTTTCCTCTCGAGCCCGTACGCCAGCGAAGCTGCCGTCGGCTCGTTGATGATTCGCTCAACCTTAAGGCCCGCAATTTCACCGGCGTCCTTGGTCGCTTGCCGTTGGGCGTCGTTGAAATACGCGGGCACGGTGATCACCGCGCGCTCGACCTTCTCGCCCAGGTAGTCCTCAGCGGTCTTCTTCAGATCACGCAGAACCATGGCTGAGATCTCGGGCGGCGTGTATGCCTTGCCGCGAATGTCCACCTTGACGAGGTCCGTCTCTCCGCCGGTGATTTTGTAGGGAACGATCTTCTCTTCCGAATGGACTTCGTTGTGCCGACGGCCCATGAACCGCTTGATCGAGAAAACCGTATTCTGCGGGTTGGTGACCTGCTGGTGCTTGGCGATCTGCCCCACCAGAATCTCGCCCTTCTCCGTGAAGCCGACGACCGACGGGGTGATACGCGAACCCTGGGCGTTGGTTAGAACCTTCGCCTGATCGCCTTCCATGACGGCCACAACGGAATTCGTTGTTCCCAGGTCGATGCCTATGATCTTCGACATATCCATACTCTCCTTGATCTGGGGTGCCCGAAAATGGCGCACTTCCACCTTTTCCAAAGTCAGAGCAAACTCGATGCCAACTGGCCCAAGTCTTGACGAATTTTCTTAAAGGTTTTGTTCGCAATAGGTTAGAAGAAATGCCGATATGACATAAAGTCGGTCGACCTGCCAGAGTGGCAGAGCAACTATTTTCGGTATTGGCACAATACAGGTTTGGTATAAAATAGTAGTATGGCCATGGAACAGCAGCCATTCCAGACGATGGAGGGGCAGGGTTTCCCAACCGTCCGGCAACTGTCGGTGTTTCTGGACAACCGCGTGGGGCAACTGCTTCGCGTCACGCAAGTTCTTGATGCCACGGACGTTAGGATACTGGCTTTCTCGATTATCGATTCGGTCGACTGTGCCGTGGTACGCATCGTGATCGACAAGCCGGACGAGGGGATCAAGGCACTCAAAGAAGCGGGATTTGCCGTCAGTGTCGCTGAGCTTCTTATCGTGAAGATGCCGCACGGTAAGCATGGCCTACGAACCATTTGGACGGTGCTTTTGTCAAGCGAGATCAACATATCCTACGCCTACCCGCTCTTGCCGGGCCGGGTCGGATTGGCGCTAGCGGTGGCAGTCGACAACATCGAATTCGCGGTGGATACGCTCCAGCAGCGAAAGTTGGAAGTTCTCAGTGAGCGGGACCTGCAGGACGAGTCATGAAAAACACGCCAAACTGGCAGGTCCCTACTCGTTTCGCCTGAAGAAGAACCGCCCTGATCCCCGACAAATCAAAAAACTGCCCATTCGGTCCATTGGCATTCGTCTTGCATCCTACTTCACGCGTATAAGAGAATAGGTGATGTGACCTAAGCGACTCTCTACTGAGTGGAACGACTTTAAACGCGAACGACGTCCAAGGAGGCTTTTGATGTTTGGTTTCTTCTTCTTCGATCCGTTGTACTTCATCATTCTTGCTCCCGGCTTGCTTCTGGCGGGCTACGCGAGCCTCAAAGTAAAATCCACCTTCGCTCGAGCCCGCGAGATTCCGTCGCGCCGTGGCTGGACCGGTGCTCAGGTCGCCCAAGCGATCCTCGATGCTGAAGGCATCCGCAACGTGAATATCGAACCCGTACAGGGGCATCTCAGCGACCACTACGACCCGCGTCACAAGGTGCTTCGTTTGAGTCCGGATGTGTACCATGGACGATCCTTGGCGGCGGCGGGAGTCGCTGCACATGAGGTGGGCCATGCGATCCAGGACGCCCGTGCCTACGCTCCGCTGGCTCTGCGGAACAGTATCGTGCCTGTCGCGAGTTTCGGGTCGGGCTTCAGTTGGATCCTCATTTTCGCCGGTATTGGGTTCGCCTTACAGACGCTGGCCATTGTCGGGTGTGCCTTGTTTGCCATGGTGGTCCTGTTCCAGATCGTGAATCTTCCCGTTGAATTCAATGCGAGCCGTCGCGCGCGACAGACCCTGCTGCTGAATGGTCTGACGAGCGAGGGCGAAGATCGGGAAATCGGGCGCGTCTTGAATGCGGCAGCGATGACCTATGTGGCCGCCACCGTAACGGCCGTTCTCACGTTACTGTACTACCTAATGCGATCGGGACTGCTTGGCGGCGGCAGAGACGATTGACCTCAAATCACCTTGCGCGTAGGGTCATACGCGGGACTCGAGCCGGCGATCAATTCCCGTTTCCAAAAAGCCCACGCTAGTAGAACTGGCTTCAAGGGCGTCGGAAGAAGTATCGAGCGGAGACCCATGGACCAGCCGAACGCCCCTGAAAAACAAACCCGTTCGAACCTCCGAAGATTCCTCCGGTTCGTTGTGATCGTGCTCGTAATTGCCGTTGCGGCTGGCATCATCAAGCACGGTCGACACTACGTCTTCCCGAAACGGTTTGCGGTTGTTAAACCTGGGGCCCTGTATCGCTCTGGCTATTGCGAACCTGGCCCCTTAAAACGGTTAATACGCGATCACGGAATCCGGACGATCCTCGCATTGCTCACCCACCAGCCAGACTCATCTCGCCAACAAAAGGAAGAAGCCGTCGCCAAAGAGCAAAATGTAAGGATCATCCGCATCGGCATGCCTGGTGACGGTTGTGCTAAATTCGACCTGATCGACCAAGCGGCCGACATCATCGCGGACCCATCGCATTACCCCCTGCTGGTGCACTGTTGGGCCGGTGTCAATCGAACGGGCATCGTTTATGCCGCTTGGCGTATGAAATACTGCGGATGGAATGATGAACAAGCACTGGCGGAGGCGATTAATTACGGCCATTCGCCAGCGCGAAACCCCGCTATGCGCGAACACTTAAAGCGATACTATCAGTCACGAATCGTATCCACACGACCGGTCGAAGAGTAAATCGAACTTGAACCCGCGCACCGTCGCGCAGTGCGAACCGCCACAAAATGACCCGCAAGCGTGGGCCGTACCGCCCACCCGATCACGGTTATGCGTCGAAGTTGAACTCGAGGCCGAGCATGAACTCGTTTCGAACTTCGGCACAGTAACGAACGGTGGCCTTGCCGCAAAAAGTAGCTTCAGGCAAATGTAAAGCGATTTCGATGGGCGTGCCGGGTTCAAAATAGATGTCACAGCTCATGCCCATGCCGCCTTCGCTGATATCCCGGGATGTGCCGAACCAGCGTGTACGACCGTCACTGTCCACCGGCCAAATCTCGACGGGACCCGGAAACGGCCAACGGGGATAACGTCGCCGCTCATGACCCTTGTGGGATTCGGCCTCGGCAGACCGACCCTCCAATAGGTCGAGAATTCCTTGACGTGTCAGCTTGACGATCTCGTCTGCAGTTTGCATGTTTGCTTCCCCTGTTTCTGATAGGGCCGTACCGTGGCTCCGATTCTGCTGTACCCCCCTGGCGTTTTCCCCGTTGCCACGCCAGCGCTAACCCTCGAGCGGCGGCCTGCTATTCAATCGGATCGGTTCACGTGAGCCTGGTCGGTGAAGCTTGATACTCAAGCCACCGTTATTCTGTAACGCGATAGTCCAACGATCCCCTTTGCTCATCGGCACATACACTGCTTCTCCCTGCGCCACCCGGACGTGATCTCTGGCAGCCAAGTCGGGATCCGTAGCATAGTCCCAGAACCGATTCCAAACTTGGCGCTCAAATTCACTGGGTTCCGGTTCGACGCGATAAATGTTCGGTACATGACCCTCCGGATCAATCGGGTATCCGTCGGAAGGGTTCTGACTTTCGCCATAAATCCGTCGGAAGAGTGACAGGCTTTTACCACGTTCCTCGTCGCCAGCTGCGATGAAATCGTGCTCGAATTTCAAAACCAATGCGTCGAAGTAAATAATGCGATCCTCAATGACAAATCGCTGTGCCGGCAAGGGTCGTTGACGACGGTCCAGCTCGATGAATTCGATCGTGGTCGTCGTCTCTGGGGACGGCTGACCATTGACAACCTGTCCCGCGAGGATCTGGTCAATCACGTGCACTTCCGCCACGCGATCCTCGCCCGTAAGTCGCTCGATCGCCCGCTGGAGCTCGAAGCGTTGACGCGCCAGTGTTTCGTTCTCTTGGCGCACACGATCGATCTCGCCCGGCACGAGCATATACACTGCCCCCGCACCGAAGCCGGTCATCATGAAAAGACTCATGATCCAGTGAGTCAGTCTCACGCGCTGTGGTCCCTGTCGTTGTCCCGTCAAACACCAAGCCCGACCGGCCAATGCGAGAAATCCTCCTAGCATCCCGGTTCGAGCTGCACAGTTCGAGCTGCACGGTTCGAGGCCCAACTGAACCTCTACCGAAACTTTATACGATAAGATTCGGCCACGTGCGGCAAAATCTTGCCTGAAAAAACCTCTCGTCGCCCGATAACCCCCTAAAACCCTC
>Ga0180433_10004450_pt1 | contig 19701 bp, 14 predicted proteins | sample SS_ome_8_FD_132980 | JGI IMG/M metagenome (GOLD analysis project Ga0180433, IMG submission 132980) | Hypersaline lake sediment archaeal communities from the Salton Sea, California, USA - SS_1_D_1 metaG | ecosystem: Environmental > Aquatic > Non-marine Saline and Alkaline > Hypersaline >... | reverse complement strand
TTCCGACCAGGAGGCTTCATCCAGGCTCAAGCAATACGGCCCCAATGAGATGAGGGAGGAGAAGCGCATCTCTCCCTCCATGCTCTTCATCAACCAGTTCCGGAACTTCATGATCTACGTCCTGCTGGCCGCCGCCATCATCGCCGGTGCGGCTCTGCAGGAGTACGTGGATGCCGCGGTGATCATGGTCATCGTGATAGCCAACGCCATCCTGGGATTCGTCCAGGAATACCGGGCGGAAAGGGCTTTGGAGAGTTTAAAGAAACTGAGTGCGCCCACCGCCCGGGTACAGCGGGAGGGCAGGGAGAGGATCATCCCCTCCAGTGATATCGTTCCCGGGGACCTCATCTTCCTGGAGGCCGGCGACCGCATCCCGGCCGATGCCCGGCTGCTGCAGGCCCACAGCTTGAGGGCGGAGGAGGCCTCCCTCACGGGGGAATCCGACGCCGCGGCCAAGACGGTGGAACCTCTTCACAAGGCCGACCTGCCGGTGGGCGACCGCAGGAACACAGTATATATGGGAACCCACATCGTCCACGGCCGCGGTTCAGGCCTGGTGGTGGCCACGGGAAGCCGCACCGAGCTGGGGAAGATAGCCGAGATGCTGGGGGAGGTGGTGGAGGAGAAGACTCCCCTGCAGATAGAGCTGGATAGGGTGGGTCTAAGAATAGCCCTTCTATGCATCGCCATATGTGCCTTTATCTTCTTCGTAGGAGTGCTGCGCAGGCTGGAGTGGACGCAGATGCTCCTCTTCTCCGTAAGCCTGGCCGTGGCCGCCATCCCCGAAGGACTGCCGGCCATCGTCACCATCTCCCTGGCTCTGGGCGTGCGCCGCATGGCAGATGAGAACGCGCTGCTGCGAAGACTGCACACCGTTGAGACCCTGGGGTGCGCTAACGTCATATGTACGGACAAGACCGGTACCCTTACCCGCAACGAGATGGAGGTGCAGGAGATACGGATCCCCGGCGCCTCGCCCATCGATCCCGGCGCAGTGGAAAAGGACGTGGCCCACCGCCTCGAGGCCGCCTGGCCCCTCCTGGCCACTGCATCCCTTTGCAACGACGCCAAGGTCCAGGAGGAAGGCTACCTGGGAGAGGGGACGGAGGTCGCCCTGCTCCAGGTGGCTGAGCGGCTGGACTTTCCCATCTCCAGGGCCGCCGAGGCCCTTCCGCGCAGGGAGGAGATCCCCTTCGAGAGCGAGCGCAAGATGATGAGTACCATCAACGCCCTGAACGGTAACGGGCGCGACCAGGATTTCCTTCCCTTTACCTCTCCCCTCATCGTGCTGACCAAGGGAGCGCCGGAGGTAGTCCTGGAACGCTGCGACCGTTTCCTGACGCCGGCCGGGATCAAAGAACTCACCGCTGCCGACCGCAAGGGCTTCATTGCCGAGGCCGAGGAGATGGCCGACCGCGCCCTGCGCACCCTGGCTTACGCCTGCCGACCAATCCCTGAAATTCCCGCTGAAGAGGCCCTGGAGGAGCTGGAGGGCGATTTGATCTACCTGGGTATTACGGGCATGATGGACCCCCCGCGTCCGGAGGTCTTCAAGGCATTAGACCTCTGCCGTAAAGCTTATATAGAGGTGGTGATGATCACCGGGGATCACGCCGCCACAGCCCGCGCCGTGGCCGAGGAGCTCAGCATCCTCACCCCGGACAAGGAGATGATAACCGGGGAGGAGCTGGCCCACATCAGCGACGAGGAACTGACGGACAGGGTGGACAGGGTCGCCGTATATGCCCGGGTATCCCCGGCCGACAAGGTCAAGATCGTGCGAGCCTGGAAGGCCGTCGGCAAAACGGTGGCCATGACCGGGGACGGGGTTAACGACGCCCCCGCCTTGAAGAACGCGGATATCGGCGTGGCCATGGGGATCACCGGCACGGATGTCAGCAAAGAGGCCTCGGATATGGTCCTGCAGGACGATAATTTCGCCACCATCGTCAATGCGGTCAGGGAGGGGAGGATCATCTATGACAACCTGAAGAAATTCATCTATTTCCTTCTCTCCTGCAACATGTCCGAGGTATCCACCATGTTTATCGGCATGCTCTTCGCCTCGGTCACCCCCCTCACCGCCGTTCAGGTCTTGTGGATGAACCTGGTGACCGACGGCCTCCCGGCCCTCGCCCTGGGCGTGGACACACCCGTTCCCGACATCATGGAACGGCCGCCCCGCGACCCTAACACGGGCATCCTCAACCGCAGCAAGCAGGTGATGATCCTCTGGCAGGGCTTTATCTTATCCATCGGGGCCCTGGCCGCCTTCTTCATATCCTATTACGTCCTGTTCAGCGAGGACATCGCCCAGGTGCAGACGGTGGTCTTCACCACCCTAGTCTTCTCCCAACTGCTGCACTCCTTCAACTCACGCTCAGAGACCCTCTCGGTTATGGAGATGCCGTTTTTCGATAACAAGGCCCTTTGGGCAGCCCTAGGTGTCTCCCTGGCCCTGCAGTTGTCGGTGACCCTCATACCTCCGGTTATGGATATCTTTAAAACCGCCTATATCAGCGCCGCCGGATGGGGACTGATCATAGCCTGCTCCATCATCCCCGTGATCGTCATCGATAGGGTAAAGGTGCTCCTCAATCGAAGATGAAGGTGCCAGGCCCTTACGAATGGGGTCAAAGCTTCATTCTTCAATTTATTACAAACCTTTACCCATCATGTGTCTTCTATCACGTAAATTGAAGAATGAAGCTTTGACCCCATCTTCTTAGGCACAGGCACCGTAGCGCCGAGTACGGCGCTGCAGTTATTCGGAGGGTTGGTTGTTTTCCTCTGTGGGGGGTTCTTCCTCGGTCTGGGCGGGCGCGAGGATGGATTCGGTGAAGGTACAGTGGGGGTCCCAGAGGAGCCATTCATCGACACCCAGTTCATAGCAGGCGTCGATTTGGGCCTGCACCTGGACGGGTCCATATTCATATGACAGCGAGAAGTCCTGGAGCCAGGGGCGGAGTTTGCAGGCCGTACCCTCCAGCCTGGCCTGGAAATCCTTGAGGCTGTTCCACACGGTGTCGTGGGGATTGGCCTCCGGAATACCGATATTGTATTCACCGGAATTGTAATGGGAAGGGTAGACCATGGGACAGAGATAATCCAGGTGCTCGGCCATGGCATGGACGTCCTGTCCTATTCCCATCGCCCCCTGGTCGGAGGCGATTAGCCCGAAGACGTCGGCGGAGAAGACCACGCCCAACTGCTTCAACCCGCTGCGCATGTATTCAAGGAAATCGTCGATGACCTGAGCTTTCTCTCTCCCATCGTAATAGGGGTATATGCAGGTGTCGGTATTTCCGTCGGAGGGGAAACGCACGTAATCCAGCTGTATCTCCTTGAAGCCCTTGCGGGCCGCCTCCATGCATATACCCAGCAGATAATCCCACACCTCCTGGCTGTAGGGATCCAACCAGTTGCCGCTGCCCCACAACCCGCCACCGCTGCTCTGTACCGCCAGGTCGGGTCTCTTCTGGGTCAGCACGGGATCTTTAAAGCACACTATACGAGCGATGGGATAGATATCGTTGTACCAGCATTTATCCATGACCCTGTCTATGTCGATTCCCCCGTCACTAATGGCGCTCCCCACCTCCAGGGCCAGGGGCACCTCGCTGGAGTAACCTATCTTGCCCCACTCGTCCTTGACGTCGATCTGCATGCCGTTCAGCTCGGTTCGGTTGACCAGGTCCACCATATCCTTGAAGAAAGTACGGTCGGCGGCCACCCATATAGAGATATGGATGCCTTTGATCTCCGGCGGGGGAGCCGTGTCCAGAAGGAGTTCGCGGGAATTCCCGGCGGCATCCATGGCCACTATCCCCACCGCCGAGGACTCGAAGCGGTCCACTTCTACCTGAAAGGACCCATCCTCGTTCAGGATAACGGCGTCGCTCTCCACCAGGAGGGTATCCCCTTCTTCCACTCTTCCTTTTATAAAGGTAGTGCCATCATCCCTGGCATCCCATTCATCTATATGGATAATGGGAGGGCTGTTGTCAACGACAAAACGAGAGGACGCCTCCACCTTATCCCCAACCTTCACCTCCACCATGTGTTCCCCGTCCTCCAATTCGACTTCCGCCGTAAGGACTGAGGATTCTATGGCGCATTGCCCCGTACAGTCCTGGGAATCGACCAGGAGTTGTACCTCCCCCGAATCGATGCCTCCCCGCATCTCAGCCTCGATTACCAGAGGGGACCCGTTGACCTGGGAACCCTCGACGGGAGTGAGATCGCTGGCGGCAGGAGAGCCCAGGAGCACGATAAGCAGGATAATAAGGAAAATGGCAGCTCCCGCTCCCGCTATAGCCCAAACAGCACGCGGCGTCACCCTGGCCTTACGCGTGCGTAAGCGGGGTTGAGCCCGGGCACCGGTTATCTTAGTGCTAGGGGCTGATCTAGAACGCCAGCGCCTGCGTTTGAATATCTTTTTCTTGCTCTTGGGAGTATATGTCACCTTATAAGAACCCGCGGGCTCCAGGTCTAAATGCCTCGCCCGCGCTCCTCCTTCCTCAATAGGTCTTCAGCTCTTTCTCTCCCAATCTCTCAACATCCACCCTGTCCAGCATATGCTTGGGGATGGTCACGATCTCAGGATTGCCGTCGCTGCAGTATCGCCTCTCGGGATTATCCATGAAGTACTGCAGCCAGGAGCTGTTGCCGCATGCACCTGTGTCTAGCGAGGGATCCAGCGCCTGCACCCGGGGAAGACGCATGGCATCAAATGCGGGGTCGCAGGGAGCGGGTGCGGGATTGGCGCCCACCAGCAGGGAAGCCATAAATTGATACTCGACATTATCACTGGAGCCCTCTAGGAGCAGCGAGCTGTTCTGCGGCTCGGAGCCGTTGGGAAGGGCTATGCTCTTCTCCTCGTAGCCAGGAAGGTATTCTTGAACCATCTTTACATTTCCGGTTAATTCGTCTATCACCGTCTGGTCATCGACCTCTGCCAGCGAGGGGTGGTTCATAGTATGGTTTCCTATATCATAGCCGCGCTCTACCAGGTAATTCAGCTTTTTCTCCACATATTCTTCCTGCCCGAACAGCTGCGGCAGCACATAGAAGGTAGCGGTCATATTGAAATCGGGATGCTCGTTCGCGAACTCCTCCATAATCCCTACGGCACAATCGGGGTCGATGATTATATCCCCATCCTGTTCTATATAGCGGAACTGGCTGGGGTCCGAATCGTCGAAGGTCAAGACAACCGGTGTAAACCCCGCTTCCACCGCTATGTAATTAGCGGCCAGATCGGTAAGGCGTATACAACGGTATCCTCTCTCATACAGGGTTTCCAGGTCACTTCGGAAGCTCTCGGGGGAACGTGACCACCTTCCTTCCTCACCGATACGGTGATATTCCAGCACCATTATGGCTCCCAATTCGTTGACCTTGAGACGATGAAGGTCTCCCTCGGTCAGGCCGCTGGTGGCGATAGATGCCGTGAAGTCATCACCTCCGCCCGAGGCGGAGATGACCAAGGCCAATATCAGGACGAAAATGAGTAATCCTACGCATCCTAAGACGATATAGAATCGGCGCGTGAATCTGGTCCTTCTACGCGGCGGTCTTCTTGTGTTCCCTTCAGCCATATACTCACCTCGTGATGAGAACTTCTCCCCTCTATCTTCTCATTTTACGTCTGTCAAACCCACATTTTAAATAGTCTAGCACTACTGCGCTGCATGTCCAATGACATGGGACATGCGCAAGCCAAGCTGGATGTAATCCCACAGCCTGGTAATTTACTAAAACGTTTTCTCATCGTTAATAGACTTTATTATCACTTCCCCGGTTCCCACATCATGTGATATGTCTCATGGTAATCACGGCAGCCACATCCTCAGGGCAGTTCAACTACCATGCGGGTATCCGTTCCCTTCACCCCTCCGATGTCGTGGAGTCCGGCGATGACTACCTCCGATATGCTCTTGGCATCTTCGGACTCCAGTACGGCGATAATATCGTCAGGACCAGTAATACAATAGACATCACTGACAGTCGCTAAACCGGATATCGCCTCTACCGCATCCTTGACCTTGCCGGGGTCCACCTTGATCAGGACGAAAGCTTTCACTCTTCCACCTCCTCTCAAATAGGCTTCTCTATACATTATTTCTAATATACAGTTGATTCTAACTCCTTTTGCTGGGTTCTCTTGCCCCTGACGGTTCTCAGAAAATATAATGAGCAAAACCGCAGATGGTTCCCGGAGCATCGAGGGGCAGGTGGTATAAGGTGCGTGAAGTGGTTATAGTCGACGCGGTGCGTACGCCTACGGGCAAGCGCAATGGGGCTCTGAGCGGGCTTCGACCCGACGATACACTGGGAAAACTTATATACCATCTGATCACGGAACGATTGGGTATCGATCCCTCCATGGTGGAGGATTTCATCTGCGGCTGCGTCACACAGATAGGCGAGCAGGGGTTGAACATCGCGAGAAACGCCCTGCTAGTTGGGGGATTTCCGACCTCGATTCCCGGTGTGGCCGTCAACAGGCTGGGAGGCTCCAGCCTGCAAGCCATAATCCTCGCGGCCCAGGTCATCGCCTCCGGAGAGATGGACATCGTCCTCGCCGGGGGAGTGGAGTTCATGAGCAGGCAACCCATGGGCTCAGACGGCTTCGGCGACCATATAAGCCATCTGGGATCGGGGGTAAGTCCCCGCCTCTTCGAGCGGTTCGGAGCCCTGGTCTCCCAGGGCATCTCCGCTGAGATGATGGCCGAGAAACGCGGCTTCGGCCGGCAGGAACTGGACGACTACGCCAGGCGCTCCAACGAGCTGGCGACAGCCGCTATGGACTCTGGTCTGTACGCTGGCGAGATTATGCCGATGGAGGTAACAACTCCGGAGGGAAAGACCCGTATAGTCAAGTACGACGAGGGCCCCAGGCGGGGAAGCAGCCTCGAGGAAATAGTCTTTATGAAACCGGCCTACAAAGCAGACGGTATCGTAACCACCGCTAACTCGGGGCAGATAGCCGACGGCGCCGCCGCGGTCCTCCTGATCTCGGAGGAGAAATGCTCCGAACTACGCCTCACACCCAAGGCCAGGTACCTGGGAAGCACCATCACCGCTGAAGACCCCCTGGATATGCTCACCGGGCCCATCACGGCTACCCAGCGGCTATTGGCTAGAACGGGTCTTAATATTGATGAGATCGATGTCTTCGAGGTCAACGAGTCCTTCGCCGCAGTTCCCCTTGCCTGGATAAAGGAGCTGAATCCCCCCAAACCCAAGCGTATCAATCCCTGGGGTGGAGCCATCGCCAACGGCAACCCCCTGGGAGCAAGCGGCGCCAAACTCACCTGTACCCTCCTCTCAGAGCTTGAGCATATGCAAGGCCGATTCGGCCTCCAAGCTATGGGGATGGGCATGGGCGTGGCCGTAATCTACGAAAGAATCTCCTGATTGGGGCCAGGCCCCCGCATTCTACATAATCCTAATCCAACAAGAAAGGGGTCAAAGCTTCATTCTTCAGTTTTCTTCATACCCTTATCTAATTCGTGTCTTTTATCATGAAAATTGAAGAATGAAGCTTTGACCCCTTTCTGGGGGCGCTGTCGCTTACGCGATACAAACGTCCGTAGGGTATACTATTAATCGGTACGGTGGGGATGTAGCTCAGTGGGAGAGCGCCTGCCTTGCAAGCAGGAGGTCGGCGGTTCAAATCCGCTCATCTCCACCATTTTTCCTGCCTACATAGAGGCCTGAATCACCCCATGCAGGACCCTCTTCTCTTTGCGTGCTCGCAGCATATCCACAAAGGCCTCCAGCCTGGCGTCCAAGCCCGCCGCAGAGGTGTGCTCGTCGAAGCACAGGCTGAGTAGAGGAAGGTCCGTACGGGAGCTTATATCAGGGAGGATGGTACGGCATATGTTCTCGGGCATACAGGTAAGCGGGTAAGCGTGGATAACTCCATCGAAACCATCCTCCCTGGCGCTTACCACTCCGGCTATGGTCATATGCTCCTCGCCACCCAGGACATAAGGAAGATAAGCGCGGGTAAGCCGCCTGGCCCTCGAGCTGTATATATGCAGAGAGGGATCCAGCCATAGTGGGCTTATCAACCAACGATAGGTGCTCAGCACAGGTTGGGCCTCCACCCCCAAGCTGCTCTCGAGGCGCCTTACCAGGTCGAGGTTGAGGGTGGGCTCCAGCAGCACATAAAGCTCCCCGACAATGCGCACCCTTATGGTTCCGTTCTTATCCTGCATGGGCAGGGAGCCGAAAGCCTGCCTGGCCTCTCGCTTGAGCTCCCATACCCGGCGCTGGCTGGAGGCCTTGTCCAGATGATGCAGATATAGCTCCAGCAATCCGTCGGTGCTTCCCCTTTCCTGCTCATAAGGCCGGGTCTTTCTCGCCAGGGCCTCCACCAGTTCTACCGCCGATGCCTTGGAGCGGAAGAGAGCGAGAGCGCCCGCCACTTTGCGGGCCACGTTCTTCCCTATTGCCGGCCTCAACTTCCGCCATATCTCGCCCGGCTCTTCCCTTCCTATCAGGACGGATTCGAAATCATAACCGATGTCCCTTAGGATGAGGTGCTGCACCCTCCCGTAGTAACCGAAACGGCAGGCCCACATTCCGCAGACCATGGCCAGGGTATCGGCCCCCTTCTCCAGGGCGTTCATACAATCGCCCAGGGTTACCTTGAAGGGAAGACAGACGAATTCCGGGGAATGCAGGGCGCCCTTCTGCAATGTCCTGCGGTTGGGCTTCTCCGTCACCACTGCCTCTATCCCCAACTGGTTCACTACGGCCCGTAAAGGAATATAGGCATTCCCCATATGGGGGAAGGCTAATTTCATCAGACTATCCTCCTCAGCCCGCTTTGCTCTTCTGGTGGCGCAGCAGATCCACGAAGGCCTCGGCTCTCGTCCTTATCCCCGATTCCACGCTGTGTTCATCCAATACCAGCTCCAGCAGGGGAGGGTCCCCTTCCTTACGCAGTTCCCGCCGCACTATCTCCATCATTATGGAATCCGGTCCGCAGCCAAAGCTGGTGAGGTAGATGACCCCATCCACATCCCTGCGATTCAAAAAATAAGCCGCCGCCTCCAACAGTTCCCTCTCGTAACTCCAGGACAGGGGGAGCAGGTGGGCGATCTCCTTCTCGACGTCCTCGCCATTGAGCATGGTGCTGCCGTAAACCCGGGCACCTGAAGCCTGCAGCCAATGGACGAGTCTCTGGTTCAGCAAGGAGTCTCCCAACAGATAAGGATGCCCTACTATAGCCACACTGATATCTCCCTCATGCAGATAGGAGGGTGGCCCGGATGTACCGTTGCCTTCCAGCCTGGCCATGGCATCGTCGGGGAAGAGGCCGGAGTGGAGCAGTCTCTCGTATCTCCTGTCCTCTAGAACCGCGGCGATATATGCCCTTACCATCCTCCACATTGGTACCCCGAGATGCTTTCCCAGACGTATGCATGCCCACCACCAGGGCACCTTCTGCAAGTCCACCGTGAACTCCAGCAGAGTGGGCAGATGGGGGAAGGAGTGGCGGATCATATCGGGGGCAGCGATCAGCTTGGGACAGGTAAAAGTGGGGTGCTTGCTCTTCTCCACACTCACCATGCGGGGGATGAGTATCGCATCCACATCCTTCGCCAAATAGGCAACATGGCCGAAAAAGACCTTAACGGCCACGCATATATCGTCGATGCACACAGCCGTTCCCGCACGCAGGATACTCAGGTTGGTGGGAGGACTGCTGTAGACTTCAAAACCACATTCCTCCAGAAAAGTCTTCAGGAAGGGGGAATAACGGTAAAGCATGAGGGCACGCGGAAGGCCTATTCTCATCCTTTAAACCTCTTTATCTCTTTTCGCTTATCCCTTCGGCTATCTCGTTTTATTAGACACGTATAACCGGTCTTCGTCAAACCTGTGAGTTGCGAAAAACCATCCCTTCATCAGAATTATCCCCTGTCCTCATGCCTCTCAACCAACTGGGTGAACTTGTTAATACCTGCTTTCGTCAGATTATGATGATAGGCTTCTTGTCAGCGCTACATCGCTAAAATACAATGTAGCAAAAGAAAAGGAGAAGTCATAAATGACCAGATCTGTCGGCACGGCGTTAATCCTCTGCGGGCTTATCCTCCTGCTCATGTGCGGCGCGGCTTTGGCCCAGGAAGAGCCCCCTCCTCTTCCTCCCGTGAGCGAGGAGCAGCCTGAGATGCCCGCTATCCACGTCTACTTCTATCTCAACGGCGAGTTGACGCCGGTTGAACGAGAGGTCCCCGGCGGGGGGCAGATGGTCGAGTTCACCGTGATCGAGCTGTTTGAAGGGCCCAGCGAGGAGGAGGCGGCCGCGGGGTACGTCACCTTCATCCCCGAGGGTGTCAAGCTGCAGTATTCCACCGTCACGAACGACCGCACCGCATATACATTGTGTCTCTCCCATGAGCTTCTGGTTCTCAAGGACGACCAAGAGGGCGCTACCAAGGCCCTGGCGCAGATCGAGGCGACCACGAAGGAGGCATCGGGAGCAGAGAAGATAGGCATCACCGTAGCCGCCGAGGGGACGGGTGATCAGCCCGAGGATGCCTATACCGCCCTGGGTGTATCACAAGACCAGGGTCAGGACCAGGAATCCGAAGACTCGGGGATCAACGTGGGCGTATTGATATTGGTGATCGGTCTCGGCATTGCGCTGGGCGTGTTTCTACTCCTGTGATACCTATATTTCTCCAGAAAGCGTAAAGGGGCCAAGAAGCCGGCTAAGTCCGAAGCCAGTAAAAAAAAGGCCAGTAAATCCAGTAAATCAAAGAAATCCAAGGAACCCAAGAAATCCAAGAAACCCGGAAAGCATGAGAAATCAAAGAAACTTTCAAAGGAGTAGAATGCGCTCAAGGCCTTTTTTGATCGTCGTCACCCTCGTCTTCATTACCGCATTGCTGGCTGTGGGTGCCGGGTGCGACGACAGTTCCCCGCCTGAAACCTCGGAGATAGTACCCGAATCCACTCTCGACCTGGCGGACGAGGTGGACGTATCCCGCATGATGGAGGTAGTCGGATATCTATCCAGCGAGGAACTGAAGGGGCGCCCCACGGGATCGACCGAATCCGCAGAAGTCCAGGATTACCTGGAGAAACAGTTAAGCGAGCTGGGCCTCGTGCCGGTGGAACAGTTGGGACTGGAGGATTTCCGGCAGGAATTCGAAGTGCCGCCGGAAAGATGTTTCCTGGAGGACCCTTCACCCTCCGACCAGCCGGTGATCGCCGCTAATATCTTGGGGATGATACCGGGTGAATCCACCGAGGACATGGTCATCCTTACCGCGAATTATGACGGTCTGGGGCAGGACCTGGATACCGGTTCCGTCTATCCGGGAGCCGATTACAACGCCTCCGGCGTCAGCGCCGTCCTGGAGCTGGCGACCATCTTCGCCTCGCTGGATTACAAACCGCAAAAGACCCTGGTCTTCGCTTTTCTCGACGCAGAGGAGTGTGGGAGTTACGGCTCTCAGGCCCTTGCGGAAGCTCTGGAAACGAGCGGATTACGCCAGGACGTGCGCATCATCAACCTGGAGGGCCTGGGCGCGGGAGACGGGGACTACATGGATATCTGGGACTTGAACTACAGCAAGAACAGGGAGACGGTCGAGGCGGTGGAACTGGCCGCCGAAGCTCTTGGAGTGGAGCTGGAACTTGGCGGCCAGGACCCGGGGACCTCGGCTGGAGCCTTCTTCCTCTATCACCTACCCGCCGTGACCTGCGATTGGTCATGGTTCGAGAGAAGCGAGCACCCCGACTTTCACCTTCCCACGGATACCGCGGACAGGGTCAAAGAAGTGGGAATGCTGAAGGTCACCCAGGTGGTGGCGGTGGCCACCATGCTGCTTGCCGGCTAGATGTTCTGGTGGATTATCCTCTGCCGTTCGCTTTCCTCCATGCGTTCTATCCACATGAAAGCCTGGCGAACTTCCTCGCCGTTAGGTAGATTCTCTTTTCTCTTCCAAGCCAGGTTGAGAAACTCCAGTCCCTTCTTCTCCACCACTTCCTTGCAGAACAGTTCGCCTATCTGATACTGCTGAAGCTTCAGATCGAAACCGAGCATTCTCTCGATGAAACGTTCCGCTCCGCTCTTGGTATCCCTGCGGTGACGGAAGGCCGTACTCATCTCCTTATAGGAGTCCAGCGTCTCCTCCCCCACCATATCCATCACCAGGTTGCTGTAACCCTCAACCAGGGACATAAAGGCCTGGATATCGGCGAGGATCTCCCTCTGTTCCGGCGAGTGGACTATGGACATCAGGCCCCCCTGGTTGATGATCTCGTTAAGCCGCTTCGAATCCCGCAATTCGCTCGGCTTCAAACGCATGCCCATCTCCTCCAGGCGCAGCGAGACGCTTTTGAAATATCTCTCCATGAGCTCTTTGAGATAACCTCGCAGCCAGGGATGGGCCGCGAACTCAAAGGCATGGGTGACCTCATGCAGGGTTATCCACATCCGGAAGTCGGAGGGATCGAGCCGCATCTTGTGCTCAGCCTTCAGGAGATTGGGATAGACGATATACAGCTTTCCGCTGTCCTCCATACGTGGGAGGCCCAGATCGAACTGCCCGAGAACGTTACGTGCCAGGTACCCTATGACCATACCAAGCTGTGCGGTAAGAAGGCCGTGGGTCAGCTTGCGCCCCAATCTCATGGGCCTCTTCCTCTGTTCCTCCAGCCTGTCCAAGGTCTTCTGGTAGCTCTCGGCCAGGGGCTGGAAGATCAGTTTGAAGCTGTTGAGGTTGGTCCTTATCCAGTCCGGGCGATCGAATACCAGTAGTGGTCCTATGGATTCCTTGGGCTCCAGCTGCGAATAATCCCTTACCAGCTTCTCGCTTTGTTCCATCATGGCTTCGAAATCGTCACGGATGGCGGTATCCACCGGCGCCCAGATCTCTGCTTCCGACTGCGCCACCAGAACCGCTATCTCCCCCGCCTGTTCCCAGTCAATCAAATCTCCGCTTTCGCCTGTGAAGGCATTGCGCAGGGAACGTAATAAGGGAATCCTGCGGGCTATCCCCTCGAAAAAGCTGTTCAGTCCGCGCAAACTGCGGTCCCAGGGATTTACGGTCTGCTCGTTCCTCATATCCATATCATTATGACGCCTGTGCATCGACAGGCGGTCCTCCTCCTGTTCTCTATTCATCCTGAATTAAGAAGCCCCTCTACGGGGCGATCATAACTCCACGAGGCTAATATACCACGGAGAATCGGTTAAGAAGAAATGAGGCCCGTCATCATCCCGCGGGCTTTCCATCTGAAAGAGGGACAACGTCCTCGAGGTAAGCGGCCCTGCATCTCCCCTCGCGCAGCGCCTCGATCAGCTCGACTTCGTCGCGGACCTCATCCTCAAAGATCGTTATGCACTTCCCCACCTGGGAAGCTATGTGGGCATCGCTCCCTCCCACCTGCGGCAGTCCCATCTCCACTGCCAACCTTGTGGCCTGCAGGTTGGCCTGGCGAGAACATCCGCCGTTCAAGGTCTCGATAGCATCGACCCGCTCCAACACATCGCGGGGAGGATATCCCTTGTACTTGCGATGATGGCCCCAATAACCCCTGGTAGGGTGGGCAGCTACTATCAATCCGCTCTCGCTCCTGACTATGTCCACAAGCTCTCCGAAGTCCATATCCGGCATGACCTCGCTGCTTATGCCGAAGACGAGCATGTCCCCACTAGTGGTGTAGACCTCCACCCCCCTGAACACTTTGAAACCCAGCTCCTTGCCCATCTCATAGGCTATCTGAGCCCCCCGATGGGTGCTGTGTTCGGTTATGGCCACCGCATCCAGGTCCAGTTCCCCTGCCCTCTCAAACATCTCTTGGGGGGACAGGCTGCTGCAATAGGAGGAGCGGTTGGTATGGATGTGCAGGTCGACTATCAAGCCTTGATTCCTCTCATTTTCGTCCGATAAGATAATCGCCCATAAGTTTAGCACAGCCATCGTTACTCTCAGCCGCCGAAAGACGTTAGTCCCCTACACCATTTTGGGGATATATGGGTATTCTTAACCTTAAAAACTCAGCCTGAACAGGGATTTTCTGTGTGATCCGTCGTAACTGCCTGCCTCATCCTCACTAATACCACAGTATTAGTGAGGCCACTAATTACTACCTTCGAGGAATGGTGTTACCCCCGCAATTACTATATGTTCTATTTGTAATTGTTCTTTGAAATAAAACCCCAAGCGGACAGCGGGGACATAGTGCCTTAGAAACAGAGAAAAACGTCGTGGGCGAGTGGGTAACAGCAACAGTCGCAGCCCCCTTGAATAGACGCAGTAGCATTCCCCTAGCACCATCCGAAGCCGACTAGCCGAGACAGCCATCTACCCCAATAGCTAATGAATGCAGCCCATACAGACTACTCAGTCTCATCCCTCCTCGCCCACGACTCTCAATTAATCGCAACACTATTTAAAGCCTAAACACGGCAAGAAAAGCAGCAAAATACACAGCACAGATGCAGTTTAATCGATTATACCTGAGGTATCCCCGAACCCCCAAATAAGTCCGCATAAACGGAAGGCCCCGTTCCCCCTGCGGGGTCTTTTCCTTTTTCACACGGTGTCTGACACAAAATGATGCGTTTTTTATAGACCGGGGAATATGTGAAATGTCAGCGAAAAAATGCATTTTTTGGTGTCTGACACCGAATCATGGTTCACAAAATGCGGTTGCATGCTCAAAAACTCTTCTATAACCTTTGGATAAGAGGTGAAGAGATGTCACGTCGGGAGAACTGTCAGGTCTGCGGGCTGCCGCGATCCCTTAATCGCAAACTGGTATGGACCACGGACGGCGGTATATACTTCCAGTCGAAACACTCCGACAGGCTGCTCTTCCTCGAGGAGGAGGATATCTCCACCATCATCGCTGATGCGGTCAAGCTCCGAGGCGATGATGTCCTGGACCGCCTTAGAGATATCCGCAGAGATTTCACTCGAGCTGCGGTATCTTCTCAGATAGCCGGTATGCGCCGGTTCTTCTTCCGCCATTGGCCCCTGGCCAAGCGCATAGTAAAGTCGGCTTTTCAGGATGCGGCCTTTTTCGGCTGCGGGGATATCAATATCTCCAAGATCTCCCCTAGAAAGCAGATGATAGCCAAGGCCCGACATCCCTACCACCCCCACCTCCTGGCCGGCGATATCTGGGGTTTCTGGGAGGGATTATATGGGGTAGAGGCGGAGCTCGCCCTCAACGCCTCCTCCCATCTGGAGTGCGATATCACCGTCACCACCAAACAGAAAAGAAAACGCAAGGCCTCCGACGAGAAGATGCCCGAGCGGCCTAAACGCGATTACGACCTGGAGGTCTGCGAGAAATGCCACCTTCCCCTCTTCCCCTGGGAGCTCCGCTGGGACACCGAGCTCGGAACCATATACCTGGCGGGAACCCATCGCCATATGACCATCACCTCCGTCCAAGGTTGGCGGCTTATCTTGAACGAGATCAAGCGAGCAATGGGAGAGGAATACCCTGCCATCATGAGTGAGGCCCTGTCCGATAAAGCGGCCGCCAAATACCGCCTGATCAAGGACGACAATTACAAGACCGCCTACCGCCACTTCTTTCTCGGGCTTCCCTTTCTCGGTTGGGGAAAACCGTCAAAAGTGGCCCGCAAACCATTCCTGGTCGAGGCGGACATGGAAGGGGTTCCCTTCCCTCAACTCCTAGCCTGGAAGATCAAGGGCGCATACCAGGCGCTGGAGAACGAGCCCGGGGATATCGAATACTATAAGACCGGAAGCGAGAAGTGGCAGTATCTTATCGGCCCCCAGTTGGACGGCACCTTCCTGAGGACGAGAGCACCAGGCCCCTGTCGATAGCCCAGAGGACCGCGTTGGTTCGATCCGTCACGTCTATCTTGCGGAAGATGTTGCGGATGTGCACTTTCACCGTGTGTTCGCTGATATAAAGGAGGTCGGCTATCTGACGGTTATTGTGCCCCTTGGCCATCAGCTTGATGACATCCACCTCTCTCTGGGAGAGGCCTTCGAATCCCTCCCCTTTCTTTTTCTTCTTCGCCGCCGGCTCGGTCATCTCGTCTATTAGCTTTCTGGCCACGGAGGTGGAGATAAGGGTTTCCCCTTTTGCCGCCGACCTAACCGCTTTCACCAACTCGTCCTTGGCGGCGTCCTTGATGACGTAGCCTATGGCCCCCGCCTTGATGGCCTGCCGGGCGAACTGCTCATCGTCGAAAACGGTCAGGGTTATGGCCTCGATCTCTGGGTGGCTTTTCTTTATACGTTTGATAAGCTCGATCCCGTTCATGCCCGGGAGCTGTATATCCACCACAATAACGTCGGGCGGAAATCTCTCCAATTTTTCCAGGGCATCCTCCGCGCTGCCGGCCACGGACACGATCTGGATCCCCCCCTGTTTTTCCAGGATACGGATAAGCCCCTCCAGGACCACTTCGTGGTCGTCAACCAGCATCACCTTGATGGAATCGGATTTCCCTCCAGCCATCACCCTTCACCCCCGGAGATAACCGGAAGCCTGACGGTAACTCGTGTGCCCATCCCCGGAACCGATACTATGACCAGGTCTCCTCCCAGTAATTCCGCCCTCTCCCTTATGGCCATCAATCCCAGGTGCTTGCCGCTCTCCTGCTCCACCGCCACCATATGGGAGTCGAAGCCTATTCCATCATCCTCTACTGTGAGTACGAGGTCTCCCTCCGACGTCTCAGTCTTGATCCTCACCGACTCGGCATTGGAGTGTTTGCCCACGTTGGTCAACTCCTCCTGCAGGATGCGAAAAACGGTCAACTCTACCGAGGGAGGAATATAATCGAGCCCTTTCAGGTCCACTATGGTGTTTATGCCGTTCTCCTCCTCGAACTGCTCCGCGTAGCGCAGGATAGTCTCCTCGAGGCCCAGGATATCCAGGGAGGTCGGCCTGAGGTTGGCCATTATCGCCCGCAGTTCTCGCAGGCAATCTTTGGCCCTCTGCTGCACCTCATCAATCTCCTCCACCGCTAATTGAGGGTCCTCTTTCAAAAAATCCGTGGCGAATCCCGCAGAATAGATGATCTTGAGAAGGGATTGAGCCACGGAATCATGAAGTTCGCGCGCTATACGGGCCCTCTCCTCCTCGTGAGCCGAGTTCACCCGGGACATCAGGTGGTCCATGGCCCTCCTCTTGGCCATGACCTCCCGGTACAGGCGCGTGTTCTCCAGGGCCATCCCCACCGTGTCAGAAAAATGCTGCAAGAGCTCCAGATCCCTCTCGGCTATAACCCCGTCCGAGGCATCGGCCTCCAAGTATAACAAGCCTTTAGGCAGGCCGGCCGGATTCACGGGTATCAACGAGAAATAGGCTCCCTCCTCCGGCGTCAGAAAGGCGATCCTATCGCCTCGCCCGGCCCGGCCCACCTTGATGGCCGGCTCGTAGAAGGTCCTGGCCTCGATGGAGTCCGCCAAGGGAGAGAGGGGATACTGACGCTTTTCACCCAGGATCTCCCTGCCCCAGGAGGGCTGCATGCGATCGTGAGCGGAGAAGGGGGTCAAGATCTCGTTATCGAAAAGGAAGAATACCGCGCGGCGGTAACCAAGGCCATTGCAGGCGCCTTCGGCTATTTTTTGAATGAGCTCCTCCCGGTCCTGGATAACCCTGATGCTGTTGAGCAGTTCGTTGAACCTGTTCATCACCTCTCTGTATTGTTCCACGTAAACCTTAGCCATTGAATTAGCCCCAAGGAAATAGAACTCCCATAAGATCCCCGACGCCTGCACCATTTCCTCGGGAGAGAGGCCTACCTCCTCCCATGTGCGCCTGATCCATTTCCTTAAGACATCGCCGCCGATCTGAAAGGCGCGCAGGATATCGGCCAGTTCGAATCCCTGCAGGTCACCCCAGCGCATCTTGTATTCGGTGACCTCTCCGCTGTCGAGGTTGCTGATGAGTATCTCGCATGCTCGCCGCCCTATGTCGCGGAGCGTGGAGTGGAACTCGTCCGGCATTGCCGCGAAGGAGGGGATGGAACCTACCAGGTTATCGGTGATCTCTGCGACGATGTCATCAAGGTGACCGCGTAGCATATCCAGGGCCGATGAAAGTAAGGGAGCCAAGCTATACACCTCGGAACCGTTTGCAAATCACTCTACAGTGAAGTATATCAATTTCTGGTTGTTCTCAACGAACTGCTCTTGCGGGACCGGCGCGACCTTGATCTCCAGGATGTTGCGTACTCCTCCCGTGGTGGGTTTCAGGCCTTGAAAGGTCACCTGCACGGTTTCGCCGGGGCCTATGGATTCAACGGTCTGTTCCTGGTTTGCGGGCGTGGGTTCGGTATCGGAATAAAGACTTACCGACACCAGGACATCGGTCTCGGCGCGGTTTCCCTGATTCTCTATGCTGACGGTGACGCTCACTTCCTCCGTCGACGGCAAGCGATGGATATTTTCGTCGTCTATGCGGCCCTCCGGATTCAAGGTAACTGTGCCAATGGCTAATCCGTGGAGTTCGGTTCCCTTCAGCGCCACCAACAGCGCTTTGACGTTCTCAAAGAGCACGGTTTCCCAATTCGCCACCCATATGGAATCGGCAAGGACGACGTCGCTTATGTTATTGTCCTCCAGAACCTCGTTTATCTCACGCTTGAAATAGCGGTAACTCCCGTCGGAGTAGACCAACTCCTGCAGGTCTTCCGAGATGTTCTCCGCCCAGACGTCGACCTCAACCGAGGACAAAGCGTTGATCAAGTCGGGGCGAAGTTTCTCCATGGAGCGGTAGCGTTGATCCAGGCTCATATGCAGGGCTGAATTGGCCATCTCCATCCCCTTGGGGACCTCGATCTGTTCCGCCTCGTCCAGGAGCTGTTTGCACTGTTCCGTGATGCTCTCGAGTTGACTGTCGAGACCCTCCATGTCCGCCATCAACTGGGGCAGCGATTCCATTATGGTGTTCCACTGCTGCCCCAGGCTGGTGGAGGCGTCGATAATGGGGCGAACCCGGGTGACGTATTCGGTCACGGCGGAGGTATTCACCTCTTCCCCGCCGCCGCAGGTCATATTGAAGATCCAGCATCCCAGTAAAAGCAGGATGACGGCGATGATGATCGCCGGGGCTGGATTCCTTCTCCGCTTGGAGAATCTGGGTGAACTTACCTGAGCGTACAAGCGGTCATCTCCCTATATTCCTCAATATTAAAGAATGCTACACCACAAAGGTTATTTTCCACAAACGAGCCTTCCTCCTCCTTTGTGACGGATCGACATAGGTAGGCCCTCACGGGCTGTCCCTGTCACACCACCGTGCATACGGGTCCGTACACGGCGGTTCGGCAAGGTTAAGCGGAGCAGTGGGCCTCCAAGGTGATAATGCCAAGCTCGGAGAAGAAGGCAACCGGGAAAGCGGCATTCATGCCGGGGCTTGCGCTCATGCGCCAGTGGCTGAACGGGGTGCCGGCAGCGAAGGCCGCCGCTCGTTCGCTCAGGCCCCTGGCCCTGAGGCCAGGATAGCGCGTTCTGCCCCTCCTCCACTGCTTCCAGATGAAGCAGCGCAATCTGCGCCTTATCCAGGAATCGAGGTCGTGGAGTACCGACGGGGTCTGGCAGAGGCCGAAGTAGCCTATCCAGCCTCTGAGGAAGGTGTTGAGCTCGGCCACTACCTGCTCCAGGGAGACCCCGCGCGTACGGCGGGTGATCTCCTTGACCCGCCTGCGGAAGCGCTTGCGGGCCT
>Ga0180433_10004449_pt1 | contig 19701 bp, 19 predicted proteins | sample SS_ome_8_FD_132980 | JGI IMG/M metagenome (GOLD analysis project Ga0180433, IMG submission 132980) | Hypersaline lake sediment archaeal communities from the Salton Sea, California, USA - SS_1_D_1 metaG | ecosystem: Environmental > Aquatic > Non-marine Saline and Alkaline > Hypersaline >... | reverse complement strand
GCGACAACACGACAATGGGCGTGTCACTCATAACCGACGTGGCCATTGAGGAAGGAATGAGGTTCGCCATCCGCGAGGGCGGACACACTGTGGGCGCCGGAGCCGTCTCCAAGATCATCGAGTGACAAAAAGCTGCGAAAGCGCCTATTTAAAATCCTTGTCGTCGTAGTCGTCTCCGCGGCGGCCGGACTGGCCCTGGGTGACTTTCTCTACACGAACCAGCGCTTCCCGGACAACACCTTCATAGAAAACATAGAGGTATCAAACCTCAAAGTGTCTCAGGTGATCTCCCTTCTCAAGGAAGCCGATGTCGACGCGACATGCCGGGCCTTCGTGACCGTATTCTCGTCCGATGAAACCCACGAGTTCGCGCCGTCTGAGATCGGGGCCTACATCAGGCCCAGGAGAACCGCCTACAAGGCCTTCTTTGACACATACGAGAGCAACTACATCAAGGGGGTCCTGCGAAGGACCATGGGCAAGCGCAGGCGCATGGATTTGCCCTTGAGGCTCGGGATAGACGAAGATAAGGCGAAGTCCGTTCTCAGGGAGATAGCGCAGGGAATTGACGTCTCGTCGATCGAGGCGCGCTGCAAGCTTCTGCATGACGGCGGATACAGGCTCTACGACGAGCGGGTCGGCAAGCATCTGCACATGGGAGAGACGGTCGCGCGTTTGAAGGAATCGCTCGATTCGGGCGAGCTGTCCTCCCCCCTTATTGTAAGAGAGCTTCCGCCCAAGGTTTTCAGACGGGACCTCGCGGACAACCCTCCCGTCCACCACCTGGGAAGATACACTACCCGGTACGGGTATCACGACGATCCGAACAGGATACACAACATCAGGCTTGTCTCAAAAGCCCTGAACAACCACACAATCCTGTCCGGCGAGACTTTCTCCTTCCTTGACGCCATAGGAGAGATCGGAAAGGACGCGGGGTACAAGGAGGCGCTTGTCATAGTGGGCGGCGAGCTTCTCCCGCAGTACGGGGGCGGGGCATGCCAGGTGGCGACAACGCTGTACAACGCCGCGCTTTTCGCGGACATGGAAATAGTAAAGAGGCGAAATCATGCCATGTATTTTTTCATCTACCCCCTCGGAAGGGACGCCGCCATATACCCGGGCGTAATTGACTTCAAGTTCAAAAATAACACGGGGCATCCCGTTATGGTCAGGTCATACGCGACAAGCAGCTCCATGACGGTCGCGCTTTACGGCACTCCGACCGGCAAGGAGGTAAGGTTCTCCAGGACAAAGATCATCGAGAACAAGCCCGGCATGTTCTCCTATGAGATAAGCAGGGAGGCCTTCAGCTTTGACGCACCGTTCACCACGATAGCCGAGAGGCACGTGTTCTACAAGGGCAAGCTGATAAAGAACGAGAAGATCAGGAGCCACTACCGTCAGGCCGGCTACATAGAGCCCGAGTCGATAGCCAATAAAGAGGATTCAGGCGACGACGGATAGTGTGATATAATTCAGGCATAATGGTTGATGATTCACTCAGAAAAGGCATAGGCGACATCAAGCCCTACATCCCCGGCAAGTCGGCCAGGGATGCGAAGCTTGAGTTCAATGTTGAGAGCGTGGTGAAGCTCGCCTCAAACGAGAACCCCTTCGGCCCCTCCCCGAAAGCCGTCGAGGCCATGAAGGAGACCCTTAAGGCCCTCGCGGTCTACCCGGACCAGACCTCGATCGAGCTGCGCGAAGCGCTCTCCACCAGGCTCGGGGTCGACAAGGACTGCCTCATTGTCGGGAACGGGTCGGACGAGATAATGCAGCTGGCCGCGGCGACTTTTCTTTCCGCCGGCGAAGAGTGCCTGATATCCGAAAACACCTTCTCCGTCTACGAGTTCGCCACAAAGCTCTTCGACGGCGAAGCCGTGTTTGTTCCGCTCAAGGATTACAAATATGATCTCGAAGGCTTCGCGAGGGCAGTCACCGATAAAACGAAACTCGTATGGCTCTGTAATCCCAACAACCCCACGGGGACGGCGTTCTCGCAGAGTGAGCTGGATCAATTTCTTGCAAAGCTCCCCAAGAAGGCCATAACGATAATCGATGAAGCGTACATGGAGTTCGCGGAAACGGGCGGCTTCCCGGAGAGCCTGGAATACGTCAAGAAGGGAAAGAATGTCATTGTCCTCAGGACCTTCTCAAAATTCTACGGGCTGGCGGGACTCCGGGTCGGATACGGCGCCGCAAAGCCCGACATCGTTAAGTATATGAACCTGGCGAAGCTGCCCTTCAACGTTAACCGGCTGGCCGTAAAGGCTGGGATCGCGGCGCTGGACGATAAGGCCTTCGCGGAGAAGACCAAGAGGACGAACTCTGAAGGAAAGAAGCACCTTTATGCTGAGCTTAAGAAGCTCGGTGTGGCTTTTCAAAGAACCGAGGCCAATTTCATATTCATAGACGTCAAGAGGAACTGCGACAAGGTCTTCATGGAAATGATGAGGCAGGGCGTCATTATCAGGCCACTTGCCTCCTTTGGCTTCGGCGAGGCGATAAGGGTCTCGATCGGGACCGGAGAGCAGAACATGCGCTTCATCGAGGCACTAAAGAAGGTTCTTAGAAAATAATGCCAAAAAAGACCCCCCTCTTTGACGAGCACGTAAAACTGAAAGCCAGGATGGTCGATTTCGCCGGGTGGGAGATGCCGGTTTCCTACTCGGGGATAATCGACGAGCATCTCGCGGTAAGGAGCGCCGCTGGGCTTTTTGACGTCAGCCACATGGGAATCGCCGAGGTCTCGGGAGACGGCGCCCTGCCTTTTCTTCAGAAAATAACCACTAACGACGCCTCAAAGCTTGAGCCCTTCAGGTCCCAGTACACCATAATATGCAACCAGCGTGGCGGCGTGGTTGACGACATACTGCTCTACCGCCTGCCGGATAAGTATATGCTGGTCCTGAACGCCTCAAACACCGGCAAAGACCTCGATTGGATGAAGAAGCATAATGAGGGCCGGGTTGATGTCAGGCACAGGAAGGACCTGTGCCTTTTATCGCTTCAGGGCCCGAAATCAGAGTTGATATTGTCCCCTATTTGTGATATTACACTTACGCCCTTGAAGCGCAATCACTGCGCCCGGGGCAGGGTCCTTGAAAAGGAATGCCTTGTCTCCCGGACCGGATACACGGGAGGAGACGGTTTTGAGCTGCTGCTTGGCGGCTCGGCGGCGCCCGAAGTCTGGAGGGCGCTTGTTGAGAGGGGCGCGAAGCCCTGCGGGCTCGGAGCCAGAGACTCTTTAAGGATAGAGGCCGCGCTCCCGCTTTACGGCCATGAGTATTCTGAGGACATTTCGCCGATTGAGGCCGGATACCGATGGGCCGTGAAATTCGAGAAGGGCTCATTTATCGGCAAGGAGGCCCTGAAGAATAAGCTGCCGGACAGGAAGATGGCCGGCATCGCTCTCGATGAGAGGGCGATCCCGAGGAACGGAGCGGGGGTTTTTTCGGACAGGAAAATGACCAGGCAGATAGGCGAGCTTACCAGCGGCTCCTTCTCGCCGGTCCTGAACGCTTCGCTGGGGCTGGCCTATCTTGATCCTGGGGCCGGGCCGGGCGGCGAAGTGTGGATAAACATCAGAAACAGGGCGTTCCGCGGTGAAGTTAGAAAGCTGCCGTTTTACTCTCAAAAAAACAAGGAGGTGAACAATGCAGTCTCTCAGCGTTAAGAACCTTTATCAATACGTTATCTGCCTTGTCGCCCTTTTGATTCTCCTGTGGGGCATGGTGGATGTCATCAGCGCTTCCGTAAGTCTTATGGGCCTGAAGCCTCAGCAGCCCAATTACGAAATGGTTCCTCCGGAGGGAGCGCCTTTCCCGGGCGGGGAAATCAAGGGAATTGAGCCTTCAATAGAGGACTATTATCAAAAGAGAATGGTAATGGAGAGGCTCGGGGACAGCCTGGCCAGAATAGTAGTGGCGGGCCTCGTTTTTGGATACTTCAGCCTGAGGATAAAGAAGAGGGAGTCGTCCGAAGGCTAGTTTTTGAATGGAGGAATTGTATTGTACCCGAAAGAACTGAAATACAGCAAAGAGCATGAGTGGGTAAAAGTGTCCGGAGACACCGCCACCATCGGAATAACACATCACGCTCAGGACAGCCTGGGAGACATTGTGTTCGTTGAGCTGCCAAAAGTGGGTGCGAAGCTGAAGCAGATGGACGAGTTCGGCGTTGTCGAATCCGTTAAAACCGTATCAAGCCTCTATTGCCCCGTAAGCGGAGAGGTTGCCGAGATCAACGAGGATCTGTCCAAAAAGCCCGAGACGATCAACAGCGACCCGTACGGCAAGGGCTGGATAGTAAAGGTCAAAATGGCTTCTCCTTCCGACCTGAACAACCTCCTGTCGTCAGAGGACTACGAGAGCCAGCTCGGTAAATAGGACGTGAGCTACACCCCCAACACTGAGGCCGACAGGAGGGAGATGCTCTCCGGCGCGGGAGTATCGTCGGTCGATGAGCTTTTTCCAAAAGAGGCAAAGGCGGCCTCCGCTCCCGACCTTCCGCCTCCCCTGTCAGAGCCGGAGCTTATGGAGCATCTGGAATCGCTCTCAGGCAGGAACAAGGCGGGGCTTGTTTCCTTCCTCGGAGGCGGATCGTACAGGCATTACGTGCCTTCCGTCGTTAAGCACCTGACCGGGCGCTCCGAGTTCTACACATCATACACCCCCTACCAGCCCGAGCTCAGCCAGGGAGTCCTTCAGGCGATCTACGAGTTCCAGTCGATGATATGCAGCCTCACCGGCATGGACGCCGCCAACGCGTCAATGTACGACGGCGGCTCATCCGCGGCGGAAGCTGTCTCGCTGGCATGCCGCTTCACCGGGAAGGGAAAGGCGCTGGTGTCGTCCGCGCTTCACCCGAACTACAGGGCTGTTGTGAAAACTTACGGCCAGTTCTCCGGGTGGACCGCCGAGGATATCCCCCTGTCGCCCTCCGGGATCATTGATATGAAGGCCGCGCTCAGCGCCATAGATGACGACACGGCATGCGCGATAGTGTCGCAGCCGAACTTCTTCGGATGCATTGAGGAGGAGCTGGGAGAGCTGGCGGATGCGCTCCATAAGCGCGGAGCGCTTATGATTGTGTCTGTCGATCCCCTGTCGCTCGGCATATTGAAGCCGCCGGCGGACTGCGGAGCCGATATCGTCACGGGCGAAGCCGGATATCTGGGCAGCCCTCTTTCCTTCGGCGGGCCCGGGCTGGGCATATTCGCCGCCAAAGGTGATCTTCTCAGGTTTATGCCGGGAAGGCTTTCCGGTGCGACAACAGACTCTCAGGGAAGGCGCGGTTTCGTCCTGACCCTTCAGACCAGGGAGCAGCACATAAGGAGAGAGCGCGCCGGATCCAACATCTGCACGAACGAGGCGCTGAACGCCCTTGCGACCACCGCATACCTGTCAGCAATGGGTAGGCGCGGGCTAAGGGAGGCGGCGGAACACTGCCTTCAGAAAGCCAATTACGCCAGACGCGTTCTTGGCGGCCTCAAGGGCTACGGCATACCCTTCCGGGCAAAGGTCTTCAAGGAGTTCGTTCTCTCCATGCCGGTCTCTCCTGAGAAGGCCAACAGGGCCCTGCTGAAAAAGGGCTTCGTCGGGGGGCTTCCCCTCAAGAATCCCGCCGGCTCCTCGCTCGTCTGCGTTACGGAGCTGACGAAAAAAAGCGACATTGACGCCTTCTCGGAAGCGCTGAAAGGCTTGAAATGAGAGGCGCCATTCCCGTCTGCATCGCCGCGCTGGTCCTTTCCTCGTCCTGCGCCTCAGGGCTCGCGGCCAGGGACGTTGTGTCAAATATGGACGAAGCCTTTTCAAGGATCGACGGCTACACCTGCACTGCAGACGCCCACTACGTGAAGGGGAAATCAAGGGAGGATAAGATATACAAGATCTCCTTCAGGCGTCCGGAGCTCGTAAGGGTCGAGGTGCTGAAAGGAGACAGCGGGGCCGTGGCCGTTCTTGACAAAGAGGGCAAGGTAAAAGGGATAAAGGGCGGGTGGCTGTCGTGGATAGTTCTCACGCTTGATCTCGATGACCCCCTGGTCACAACGATAAGGGGGCATACGCTGAAACAGTCGCATTTCAGGCATTTTATCGATGAAATGAAGAAGGCCGTCGACACGGACGAGGTCTCGCTCGAGGCCGAAAAGCTGGATGGCAGGGATTACATGGCCCTTAATACCGCGAAGGGGAGCGACACAAAAACCGTACTCGTGGATCCGGATACGTGGCTCATCAAGAAAATCGTTGAGCGGGAAGGCTCGGTCGAGGTGGTCGACGTTACCTACTACGATATCAAGCCCAACATTGCCTTAGATGACGGGCTTTTTAAGCTTTAGTAGGCCGAGCTGGGCAAGGGCTGCCCCCAGCGCGTCAGCGATCACGTCTACGGCGCTGGCCGACCTCATAGGAACAAAAAGCTGGTGCACCTCGTCGGATATTCCGTAGGCAGACGCTGCTAAAACGGCAAAAACGGCCGCTCCGACCGGACCCATGCTCATAGTCTCGCGCGCCGCAAGAAAAAGAAGCGCCCCCAATATGCCGTATTCCACTATATGAACAAGTTTAATGCGGTATATTATGGGGACCTCTCTGGTGATATCGGGCGCGGGCATTGAGGACAGGTAAAAAATCAGAGCCATATAGGCCAGGGCTGCAATCCACCATTTCAAAGCTGGGCGTCCCTCCTGCCGAGGGGCCTGTCGATTATGTACCCCTCCCCTCCGAGCGCCACTCCGGATTTCCCGTCAACAAGAATGCTGACGCGTTCCACCCCGCTAAGGTCGGTAAGTGTATAAACGATCTCGGCAACTATGCCTTCGACCCGCGCCGTGCCGCCTCCGTACTCCCCAATGTTTGACGAAAGATCTACCACCGCCGTGTCTCCCTCAATGGCGATGGATCGGAGGCGAACGCCCGCGGGAATTTCGGAAAAATAGCCCGCCTCCCTTTCCGGCTTAGTCGGGCCCTTCAAAAGCTCCCTAGCGGCAAAGGGCGCGCTCCCCTTCCCTTTCGGCACCTCTCTGGTCACCGAGCTTATGCCCTCTCCCTTGAGAAAAAATATCCTGACCTTGCCCTCTCCGGGCGTGCCTGCCTTAATGACAAGAAAGTAAACGAAGGCCCCTATGAGGAACGCTACGAAAACGGCGAGGATGGCCTTGAGCGCCTTTTCTTTCAAGCCGCTGTCCGGCTGTTTCTTCTCTTTAGATCGCTTCACCTTTTAACACTCTCGCGAAGTCTACGATGTGGTCTCCCTTGTCGAGCCTCTGAACGCGCACGCCCTTGGCGTACCTGCCCTGTGTTGATATGCCCTTGGCGTCCTGCTTGCTCATGGTCCCCTTGGCGGTCACGAAAAGCAATTCGTCGTCCTGCAGGATAAGCCTCATGCCGGCAACCCTGTCTTTGTCGCGGAGCTTCATGGCGGTCATCCCCTTTCCTCCCCTTCTTTGCCCCCTGAACTCGTCTATCTCCATCCTCTTGCCGAAGCCTCCCGCGCTCACCGCGAGAATATCCGGCTTGCCTTCTATTATGTCCATTGAAACGACCCTGTCCCCCTTCTTTAGCGTGATCCCCTTCACGCCCGCGGCAGATCTTCCCATGGGCCTTATGTCCTTTTCGTTGAACCTGATTATCATTCCGTTCTGTGTCCCTATGATAATCTCCCTCTTGCCGTTGCTTTCCTTCACCCAGTTAAGCTCGTCTCCGCCTTTGAGGGCTATGGCTATTATGCCGCTCCTCCTTATGTTGGAAAACTGGGCGAGTTCGGTTTTCTTGATTATGCCGTGCTTGGTCGCCATTACCAGGAAGATCTTCTTTTCCACGTCAGGCACGGGTATGGCGGCGGTTATCTTTTCCCCCTCCCCCACCTGCAGTATGTTAGCTATGGACTGGCCTTTGCCGGCGCGGCTGGCTTCGGGGAGCTCGTGCACCTTAACGCGGTACACCCTGCCCTTGTTCGTGAAGAAGAGTATGTACGAGTGGGTAGAGGCAATGAATATGTTCTCTATCTTGTCCTCTTCCCTTGTCGTCATTCCCGTCACTCCCCTGCCGCCCCGATGCTGGGAGCGGAAAGACGTAACGGGCATCCTCTTTATGTAGCCGTCCCTTGTTATGAGTATCGCGACGTCTATTTTCGGGATGAGGGCCTCGACCTCGAACACCTCCGCGGTCTCGGTCAGCATCGTCCTGCGCTCGTCGCCGAATTTCTCCCTGATCTCCTCAAGCTCCTTCCTTATTATGCCAAGAACTTTCTTCCTGCTGGCCAGAACCGCCTTGAGCTCGGCGATCAGTTTTTTGAGAGCCTTGTACTCTTCCTCTATCTTGTGGCGCTCCAGCTGGGTCAGCTTCTGCAGCCTCATGTCAAGGATGGCCTGTGCCTGCACTTTTGTCAGCTTGAACTTCGAGGTAAGGCCGGACCTCGCCTCGTCCGGATTTTTCGACTGCCTTATGAGCTTGATGATCGCGTCAATGTTGGATATCGCGATCCTGAGCCCTTCGAGAATGTGGGCGTCATGCTCCGCTTTCTTGAGGTCGAACTTCGTCCTTCTCACAACGACCTCTTCCCTGTGCTTTACATACTCGCTCATAAGGCCCTTAAGGTTGAGAAGCCTGGGCACGCCCCCGACCAGGCAGACCATGTTTATGCCGAACGTGGTCTGCATGTCGGTGAACTTAAAGAGCTGATTGAGCGTTATATCGCGCGAGGCGCCGTGCTTGAGCTCAATGTATATCCTCATCCCTTTTCTGTCAGATTCGTCGCGCAGGTCGGCGATCCCGGTTATCTTCTTGTCTTTTACTAGGTTGGCTATCTTCTCTATGAGAAGGGCCTTGTTTACCTGGTACGGAAGCTCCTCCACTATTATCACGTCTTTGCCCGTCTTGGTCCTCTCCTGGGCCACCCTGGCCCTGAGCTTCAGCAGGCCGCGCCCGGTGGAGTAAGCCTCCCGGATCCCCTCGTCGCCGCAGATCAGCGCTCCGGTCGGGAAGTCGGGGCCTTTCACGATTTTCATCAAGTGCTCGGGGCTTATCTCGGGGTTTTCGATGACTTCAAGTATGCCGTCGACGACTTCAGACAGGTTGTGCGGGGGGATGTTGGTCGCCATTCCCACCGCGATGCCGGAACTCCCGTTAACAAGCAGGTTCGGGAACCTTGACGGCATAACCAGGGGTTCGGTGAGCGAATCATCGAAGTTCGGGCCGAAATTTACCGTGTCCTTTTCGATGTCGGCCAGCATCTGAAGCGCGAGGTGCGATAGGCGGGCTTCGGTATACCTCATGGCCGCGGCGGAATCTCCGTCAACCGATCCAAAGTTGCCCTGCCCGTCAACCAGAGGATATCTCAGAGAAAACTCCTGCGCCATTCTCACCATCGAATCGTAAACCGCGGTGTCGCCGTGGGGGTGATATTTACCAAGGACCTCTCCGACGACCCTGGCCGATTTCTTGTAGGGCTTTGTGGGATGGAGCCCCAGCTCGTCCATGGCGAAAAGGATTCTGCGGTGCACGGGCTTGAAGCCGTCCCTGACGTCCGGTAACGCCCTGCCCACGATTACGCTCATGGCGTAATCGATGTATGCGCTCTTCATTTCCTCCTCGACCGAGGTGGTGAGAATTGTCGGCCCCGATTTCTCCCTGGCCTGCTCCTTCTCCGGCTCCGGCTTCTTCGGTTCCTTGCGCGCGACCGGCGCCTTCCTGGGCCGCTTTTCCTTCTTCCCGCCGCTCTTCTTCACTTTGACGCTCCTCTCGTTTTTCGAGGGCGATGCCCCCGGCTTATTGACCTTTGAGAAGTCAAGCTCTTCCTGTTTGCCTTTTTTGCGCTTCGCCATCATATTCTCCTAAACATCCAGCCAGCGCACTTCTTTGGCGTATTTTTGTATGAACTCGCGCCTGGGCTCGACCTGGGAGCCCATGAGGATCTTGAATATCTCGTCGGCCTCTTCGGCGTCCTCAAGCGAAACCCGAATCAGGGTCCGCGATCCGGGATCCATCGTGGTCTCCCAGAGCTGCCCCGGGTTCATTTCTCCGAGGCCTTTATACCGCTGAAGCGAGGTGCCTTCCTTCCCGAGGGACTTCATAAGCCTTTCCATGTCCTTGTCGCTGTAGGCGTAGTGCTCTCCCCTGCCCTTCTTCACAAGATAAAGGGGAGGCTGGGCTATGAACAGATTGCCGTTCTGAATGAGCTCCCTGGCATACCTGTAAAAGAAGGTGAGAAGAAGCGTCCTGATGTGCGCGCCGTCCACGTCGGCATCGGTCATTATTATTATCTTGTGGTAGCGCAGCTTCTTGAGTATTTCCTCTGCCGCCACTTCCCCGCCCTTGTCCCCGTCGCCGCGAAGCCCAGTTATCACGCCGGGTCCGATCGCGGTTATCATTGTTCTTATCTCCTGGCTCGCCAGAATCTTGTCGAGCCTGGCTTTTTCAACGTTAAGGATCTTGCCGCGAAGCGGAAGAATGGCCTGAAAGCCCCTGTCCCGCCCCTGCTTGGCCGATCCTCCCGCCGAGTCTCCCTCAACGATGAAAAGTTCGCATTTGGCCGGGTTTGACTCCGTGCAGTCCGCCAGCTTGCCCGGAAGCGTCGCGGTGTCGAGCGCTGATTTCTTGCGCTCGAGCTCCTGCGCCTTTCTGGCCGCCGACCTCACCCTGTAAGCGAGGAGGGCCTTGTCAACGACGGCCTTCGCCGCTGCCGGGTTCTTGTCAAGGTATGTGGCGACCGCGTCGACAACAACGGAGTCGACTATGCCCTTTACTTCGCTGTTCCCGAGCTTGGTCTTTGTCTGCCCCTCAAACTGGGGGCTTGAAACCCTGAGGTTCAGCACCACGGTGAGCCCTTCTCTCACGTCTTCGCCGGCCAAGGATTCCTCCGCCTTGATCAGGTTGTTTTTTCGGGCGTAGGTGTTGATCCCCTTGGTCAGCGCGCTCTTAAATCCGACCACATGCGTTCCGCCCTCTTTGGTCTTGATGCAGTTCACGAACGAGAATATGTTCTCATCGTAATAGTCCTTGCAGTGCTGAAAGGCCAATTCCACAAAAACGTCGTCTTTCTCGGTTATCGCGTACAGCGGAGGAGAGTACATGGCCTCCTTACCTTCGTTCAGGTGTTTAACGTACGCGACAACGCCTCCATCATACTTGTAGGTCTCGATCTTCTCTTCTCTTTCGTCCGTGAATTTTATCTCAAGGCCCTTGTTCAGAAAGGCGATTTCGCGAAGCCTGTGGGCAACGGTATCGCGGTTGAAAACGAGTTCGCTGAATATCTCCTTATCGGGCTTGAAAGTAACTTTGGTATACGTGCCGGAAGCCGCCTTTTTGGCGGATTCCAGCTTGTGGGTTTTGGCCTTGCCGCGATCGAAGCGCTGCTTGTATACTTTCCCGTCCCTGGATATCTCCAGGTCAAGCCACTCCGACAGGGCGTTTACCACCGAAACGCCGACGCCGTGAAGCCCTCCCGACACCTTGTAGACCCCGGCGCCGAACTTGCCTCCCGCGTGAAGCGTGGTCATTACAACCTCCGCGGCGGGCTTCTTGACGTCCTTGTGCTTGTCTATTGGTATGCCGCGGCCGTTGTCCTCGACCGTCACCGAATCTCCCTTGTGGATCGTCACTCCGATCCTGGTGCAGAATCCCGCCAGGGCTTCATCAACGCTGTTGTCAACGACTTCGTAAATAAGGTGGTGCAGCCCGGCCTTGCTTGTGGAGCCGATGTACATGCTGGGGCGCTTCCTTACCGCCTCAATGCCGCCCAGTATCTTGATCTTGCTGGCGTCATATCCGCCGGAAGAGGCCGCGGGCTTCTCCATCCGCTTCACTGAGGCCGGCTTGTTCGCTGCCGGTTTATTCTTTTTTGCTTTTGCCATCTCATTCCCCCTGCACCGATCCGGTCTTGAACCTGATATCCTTCAGCACGTCCCCCGCCCCCAGCCTGGAATTAATCCGGCGAAGGATCTCTCTTTTCCTGAGGGAAAGCTCCTGGGCCCAGACGGCGCTTGAGGCGACAACCCAAAGCACGCCATCCCTGACCCTGAGCGCCTCAGCCTTGCCCTCAGCTTCCTTCCCCGCCGCCTCTTTCCAAAGCATGGCTGCCGAAGATTCCGATACGGCCCTGCGCAGTCCGGACTCCCTCTGAAAGATGCCCTCCAATAACTTTATTATATGCTCTGCCACGGCCGGGGCTATTCTACGCGGCCGATTCCGCGGTCCTTATCGGCATCACTATGTAAATGTAATCCACTCCCTGAACCGGTTTTATCACGCCCGGGCTGAGTGGGCCGGACAGCTCCAGGGCAGTCTTGTCGGTCGAGAGGTTCTTCAGGACGTCCGTTATCAACCTCGCGTTGAAGGAAATTGATGTTTTGTCCTTGCCTTTGGATTCCACTTTTACCGATTCATCTATGCTTCCAACGTCCGGGGTGTTGGCAATTATATGTACGCTCCCGCCCTTGAGCTCCAGCTTGATTATGTTCGCGCTGCCGGATGCTATCACGGCCGCGCGCTCGGTAGCGTCAAGAAGCTCTTTTGTTGAAACGGATATTTTGGCGTCACTGCTTTTTGGGATAACCTGTTTGTAGTCTGGGAACTGCCCTTGTATGAGGCGTGATACTATGTAAGCGTCTCCATACTTAAAGGCCACCTGCTCATCCGCTACAACTACGTGTAAGGATTTATCGCTTGAATCCTGGATGACGCGGCTGACCTCACCCAGCGCTTTTGCCGGTACTATGGCTTTAATGCCTCCCGCGTCCTTAATTTCCACCTTTGCCCCTCTTCTGCTCAACCTGTATCCGTCGGTGGCGACCAGCCTGAGGTTGGAAGTGTCGTTTTGAATATCCGACCTTCCTGTCTCAAGGAGAACCCCGTTGAGGACATATTTCTCTTCACTGGAAGAAACGGCGAATATGGTTTGTTTTATCATCTCTGAAAGAACGGATGGATCAAGCTCAAAAGCCTTGCCGTCCTTCACTTTGGGCAGTGATGGAAATTCATCAGGTGGAAGTCCGTGAATGGTAAAGAAAGACTCATTGTATGAAATTCTAACGAGATTCTTTTCACTGACTTTTACTGAGATGTCTCCCTGGGGAAGCTTTGATACTATGCCTCCGAGCGTCTTTGCCGGGATTAAAACAGACCCCTCTTTCGATACTTTCGCAGGAACGGTGATCTCTATTCCCATTTCAAGATTGTTCGCGGAAAGAGTTAGTCCCGACTTTTTTACCTCAAAGAGGATGTTTCCTATTATTGGCAGGGTGCTTTTTGTCGAAACTATTCTCTCTACGGCCTGAACGCCTTTCAAAATGTCATTTCTCAAACAGGAAAACTCCATGATATTTCCCCCTTTCAGTTTATCCCCTAATAATAACTATATTATACATATAAAAAATCAGTAGTAATAGTAGGGATTGTGGAAATGTTAAACTGAAGAATATTTACTGTTTTGAAAATAAATATTAACCAGAAATATTAACACAACCCATGTATAATCTGTTGAGAAAAAACCACTCTGAATCAACCACCTTGACGTCCCTGTGGACTCCTCCAACCTATCAACAGGATATCATCAGTTTCTCAACACCCAGACCGCGCTCAGGAAACGAATTTATTAACAGTCTCGCTTATGGACCTGACGGCGCCGTCTATGCTCGGGTCGGCCTTTATCGCCCCCCGGATTTTTTCGTACGCGTGAAGCACCGTTGTATGATCCCTTCCGCCAAACTCCTCGCCGATCTTCGGCAGGGAAGCCGTGGTCAGCTCCCTGGCAAGGTACATGGCAACCTGTCTCGCCGTCGCGATTTCCCTTGTTCGTATCTTGGCCGACATGTCGTCTATCTTAACGCTGTAATATTCGGCCGCCACCTTCTTGATCAGATCTATCGACACGCCGGACCTGTCCTTTTGCGGAATCATGATGTCCTTCAGAACGCCCTCTGCCGTCTGAACGCTTAATTCGGCGTTCGTGAGCTGCGCGTAGGCCACTATTCTTATGAGAGCTCCCTCGAGCTCCCTGATGTTGGAGGTTATCTTGGTGGCTATGAAGGTCATCACCTCGTCCGGGATCGAAAGCTCCGCGATGTCGGCTTTTTTCTTCAGAATAGCTATGCGCGTCTCCAGGTCGGGAGACTGTATGTCGGCTATCAGGCCCCACTCGAACCTGGACCGGAGCCTTTCCTCCAGGGTCGGAATATCCTTGGGCGGCCTGTCGGACGAAAGAACTATCTGTTTGCTCGCCTCATAAAGGGCGTTGAATGTGTGGAAGAACTCTTCCTGGGTTCTCTCCTTCCCGGCCAGAAACTGCACGTCGTCCACGAGCAGAAGGTCTATTCCCCTGTACTTGTCCCGGAACCGCTTGCCCCTGCCCTCCTGGATCGAGCCTATCAGTTCGTTGGTGAACATTTCAGACGACACGTAGAGAACCCTCATTTTAGGGAAAGACTTCAGGGCGTAATGCGAGATCGCCTGCATAAGATGGGTCTTTCCCAGCCCCACCCCTCCGTATATGAAAAGCGGATTGTATGCCCTGGCGGGAGCCTCGGCGACAGCGAGTGAGGCCGCGTGGGCAAAGCGGTTTCCGTGCCCCACGACGAAAGTGTCAAAGGTATATCTCGGGTTCCAGAAGGACGAAGCTCCCGCCTGCGCCTTAGCCTGGGCGAAAGGCAGAGGAGACGTTTTCTGCTCAAGCGGGGGCGTGGTGAAAAGATCCTCTGAGCCGACGATGAATTCAATTTCCTTGACCCCGTCCGGAAAAAGACCCGGCGAATTCTTGAACGCGGCCTTGCAGTGGCCGTGCAGCCACTCCCTTATGACATCATTTGGGACGGCTATTATGAATTTCCCGTCGATGACCGATAGCGGCTTGGACGACGAAAGCAGGGTTTCGTATATCGGTTTATTGAGCTCTTTCTCAAGAGAGGCAAGAGCCTTTTTCCATACGTGAGAAATATTAGCTTCTGGCACCTGTTTGCTCCTGAAATTGGACATTCTAGTTATCAACAGGGCCTTGGATAACTCGCCATTTTTGCTTTCAAAACAGCAAAAAACACCCAGAAACGTTATCCACAGCCATGTGCATTACAGCGTGATCGGCTGATCCCGGCTTCCGGCCGCTTCGGCCGAACAGCAAGGGATATTTTACCAGAAAATGCGGTAGATATCAACAGGAATTTTTCAAACCTCCCAAGCAAAACCTCATTGACATCTCGGCCCCCAGGATGTATAATTCCCTCCGCTGAACAGAAGGGAAACGTGTAAGACATTATGGTGAAGAGAACATTTCAACCGCACGTGCGCAGGCGAAAGAGGAAGCACGGCTTCAGGGCCAGGAGCAAGTCTCGCGGCGGGAGGAAGGTCCTGAACCGCCGCAGGGCCCGAGGCAGGGCCAGGGTATCGGTATAGCCCCTGCCCTTCGCGGTTCCAGGAGAGCTCGCATCGCCTCCAAAAAAAGCAAAGCTTTAATAGACAGGGCCTTCAAGGACGGCCGTAAAATCCGGGGGCGGTTGCTGAGCGCGTACATTGTGAAAAGCGAAAGCGCTGGTCTAAGGGCGACCTACATCGTCGGGAAAAAGTTCGGCGGGGCGGTCAGAAGAAACAGGCTTCGAAGGCTTCTAAGGGAAGCCTTCAGGGGGATCTTCCCGACGGGGCTGGGCGGGCACAAGGCGGTCATGCTGCCGATGGCTTCAGCTGCCGGGGCCGACCTTAAGGCCATCGAAAAGGACATGGAGAGAATCTTTCAAAATGCGGGATTTATCGAGGACAGTTTGCCGGCCAGGCGCTGATCAGGCGCCCGGACCCTTGACCTCTTTTGTTATCGGCGTCGTGAGGGCTTATCGCGCTCTGATATCGCCAGCCCTGGCGCCTTCCTGCAGGTTCTATCCCAGCTGTTCGCATTACGCCGAGGAAGCGCTTTGCCGCCACGGGCTTGTCAGGGGGCTGGTGCTGGCCGTCAAGAGGCTGCTCAGGTGTAATGTTCTGTTCCCCGGGGGATTTGATCCTGTCCCCCGCGTTTCACGTGAAACAAATTCCGGGAGGAAACATAAATGAACCCAATCTCTTTTCTTGCCGACCTTATGAGGCAGGCGGTCGGCTTCTTCTACGGCCTCTACCCGAACTACGGGGTGGCCATTATTCTTCTGACCGTGACAATGAAGCTGGTCCTCTATCCTCTTACCCGCCAGTCGCTCGTCCAGATGGCGGCTATGCAGAAGCTGCAGCCAAGGATAAAGGAGATCCAGAAGGAATATAAGGACGACCCCAAGGAGCTTCAGAAGAAAACCATGGAGATTTACCAGGAGGAGAAGGTTAACCCCCTGGGAGGCTGCCTGCCCATACTGCTCCAGTTTCCCTTCATGATCGGGCTCTTTTTCGCCATCAGAGACATGACGTTCGAGGGGCCCGGGGCCGGGTTCCTGTGGATATCTGACCTCGCCAAGCCGGATATCGCCCTCGTAAACATTCTCGGGCTCCCGATCTCGGCCCTGGTCATCTTGATCGGTCTTACCACATATTTAACGCAAAAGGCGACTCCGCAGCCGGCGCAGCAGGGGGGCAACGCCATGATGATGGCGATGCCGCTTTTTATAGCCTTCATCTCCGCCAATTTTCCGGCGGGCGTACAGATATACTGGGTGGTTCATACCGCCATTACGGCGGCGCAGCAGGCGTACATTTTAAGGAGAATCAATAAAGGGGGAGAAAGCAATGGGCTCAGTAAGAATGAAAGGCAGGAGCGTGGAGGACGCGGTGGAGGCGGCGATTCAGGTTCTGGGGATCAGCAGGAGCGAAGCTGACGTAAAGGTCATCAACGAAGGCAGGGCAGGGGTCCTGGGGGTCTTCGGAGGCCAGGAGGCCGAAGTGGAAGTCTCGCCGCTGGGGAGCACGGCCGAGATGGCGAAAGGGATCCTTCAGGAGCTTTTGGACAGGGCGGGCTTCATGACGCTTGTTTCCATCCAGGGGGAGGAAAAGGGCAGGTCGCGCCTCGAGATAAAAGGGGAAGACCTTGGAAGGATAATAGGCAAGGAGGGTGCAGCCCTTGATGCCATACAGACGCTTACCTCAGCCATACTCAGCAGAAAACTCCACAGGAGAGCCTATGTTTCGGTTGATGCCGCGGGGTACAGGGACAAGAGAAGCGAGAAGCTGAAGAGGGCAGCCTCCGAGGCCATAGAGGAGGCGCTTCAAAAGGGCGGAGAGGTGGCGCTGCCTCCCATGTCCGCAAGGGACAGAAGGGAAGTGCATCTGGCCGTTAAAGATGACGGAAGAGCCTCCTCCGTAAGCAGGGGGCAGGGGGCCACCAGAAGAGTGATCGTCGTGCCGCAGGGGGAAGGGGAAGGTGGGCAGCAGGAAAGCTAGGGCAGGGGACACTATTGCCGCGATTTCCACCCCTCCCGGGGAGGGCGGCATAGGCGTAATCAGAATAAGCGGCGAAAAAGCCAAGCAAGTCCTTCTTAAAATCTTCAAAAAGAGCAGCCCGGAAGCAATAAGGTCCCACAGGCTTTATCGGGGCACCATTCACAAGGCAGGCTCAGGCGCGCCTGTTGATGACGTTATGGCCGCGTACATGAAGGCCCCGAACAGCTATACAGGGGAAGACGTAGCGGAGATATCATGCCACGGCGGCTCAGCCGTTATGAACACGATCCTGCAGGAAGCGGTCGGTGCAGGGGCGGCCCTGGCGGGCAGGGGAGAGTTCACCAAAAGAGCCTTTCTTAACGGTAAGATAGACCTTCTTCAGGCAGAGGCCATAATTGACCTCATAAGGGCCAAAACGGGCCGGGGGGCTTCCATAGCCATTAATCAGCTTCAGGGCAGGCTCTCAGGGCCAATTAGGGCCGCCAGAGAAGAGGTTCTTTCCCTGCTCGCGGCCATTGAGGCTTCAATAGACTTCCCGGAAGACGTTAAGGAGCCGGAACCAGTCAGCCTCTCTTTTAAGGCGCAGCCGATCATGGATACCCTTAAAGGGCTTCTAAAGACGGCTGATGCCGGCCAGATCCTCAGGCAGGGGGCCATTGCGGCAATAATCGGAATGCCAAACGTCGGCAAATCCAGCCTATTGAACCTCTTTTTGGGAAGGGAGAGGGCTATAGTTACCCCGCATCCGGGCACCACAAGGGACACGGTTGAAGAGCAGGCCAACATCGGGGGGTTGCCCGTAATCTTGATCGATACAGCCGGAATGAGGGCCCCGGGAAACGAGCCGGAGGCGCTCGGCGTCGAGCGCGCCAGAGAGGCCGCCGGATCCGCGGAGCTGCTGCTGATCGTTCTTGATGCCTCCAGGGAGCTTGAGGAGGGGGACATCAGGATGCTCTCCGAGTTCGGGGGCCGGGGGGCCCTGGTTGTGCTGAATAAGATCGATGTATCGGACAAGGGGGACTGCGACAGGATCGAGGCGCGCGCAAAACAGGCCGCGCCAGAGGCATCCTGCTACAGGCTGTCGGCCCTTCTTGGCAGCGGCCTGGACTCCCTTGAAAAAGGCATCTATGAAGCCCTCTTAAGGTCTGGTGACAGTGGTTCGCGGGACGTAGCGATCAATCAGCGCCATAAGCAATGCTTGATAAGGGCCTCGGAGGCCCTTGGAAGGGCCGGCCTGGCCCTGGCGGAGCGCGCGGGGGCATCTCTTGCGGCAATTGACCTGAAAGAGGCCGCCTCGGCCCTCGGGGAGGCGACCGGAGAAGAGGTCTCAGAAGAGGTGATCGAGAGAATATTCGCCGATTTCTGCGTGGGCAAGTAGGGGATGTTTCACGTGAAACATTTCTGTGGTAGAATGAGTCCCTCAAAGGCGGAGAACCCAGTGTGGACAAAGGATGTGGATAAGTATGGGCTCGATTATTGACGGGAAAGCGATAGCATTAAGGCTCAGGGAGCGCATCGGAGAGGACGTTAAGCGACTGAGGGCCGAAAAAGGCGTGATCCCCAAGCTTGTGGTGATCCTGGTCGGCAACGACCCGGCCTCCGAGTCATACGTAAGGGGCAAGGAAAAAGCCTGTGTGCAGGCCGGCATAGAATCGGTGGTGCACCGCCTGCCCTCGACGGTAAAAGAGGCCGACGTCGTCGATCTCATCGCCAGCCTCAACACAGACCCCTCGGTCCACGGCATACTGGTTCAGCTGCCGCTTCCCGAATCCATTGACGAGACCAGGGTCTTAAGGGAGATTCAGCCCGGGAAAGACGTGGACGGGCTGCACCCGGAGAACATGGGCAGGCTCTTTAAGGGCGAGGATCCCCTGTTCGTTCCCTGCACCCCGCTTGGGGTCATGGAGCTCATCTTATCCACAGGCATCGACATCAAGGGCAAGAAGGCCGTGATAGTCGGAAGAAGCAACCTTGTCGGGAAACCCCTGGCCATCCTCCTTCTCGGCAGGCATGCCACGGTTACCTGGTGCCATTCGCGGACCAAGGACCTTCCTTCCGAGACCTCCCGGGCCGAAATACTGATTGCCGCGGCCGGCAAGCCCGGACTGATAAAGGCCAGCATGATCAAGGAGGGGGCCGTTGTGATCGATGTCGGGACAACAAGGGTGGACAAAAAGCTGACCGGAGACATTGACTTTGAATCAGCAAGGGATGTCGCCGGATATATAACCCCGGTCCCCGGGGGCGTTGGCCCCATGACGATAACCATGCTCCTGAAGAACGTGCTGTCTTCCGCGGAAAGGGTGGGGGAGGGGCCGTCCCGCACGCCGCCGGACGTTAAGCAGGTAATAGCCTAGCGGGC
>Ga0180433_10004448_pt1 | contig 19702 bp, 27 predicted proteins | sample SS_ome_8_FD_132980 | JGI IMG/M metagenome (GOLD analysis project Ga0180433, IMG submission 132980) | Hypersaline lake sediment archaeal communities from the Salton Sea, California, USA - SS_1_D_1 metaG | ecosystem: Environmental > Aquatic > Non-marine Saline and Alkaline > Hypersaline >... | reverse complement strand
GAAAGGGGGTAATAGAAATGCCATTTGGAGATGGAACAGGACCAATGGGGCTAGGACCGATGACTGGAAGGGGAGCTGGTTTCTGTGCTGGTTTTGGTAGGACGGGCTTCGCCAGTCAAATTCCTGGTTATCCGTACCCTCATAGTTACGGTTATTCAATGCCGCCATGGCCTAGTTGGGGCTATGGCCTTGGTCGTGGTTTTGGTCGTGGTTTCGGTCATAGTTTTGGTCGTAGTTGGCGAAGATGGGGAGCATATGGGCACCCTAGGTGGTAAGTTTTAGCATTTCTTAAAGAGATAACAAAATGTAGCTTTGGTTTGGATTCTGGCATCGATGGGAATGGCGTAGGTATAGAATGCCTTGCAAATACCCCTACGGAGGCCATGGCTATGGATACCCTTGGGTAGCTATATCCAAGGGGAAGGAGGAGATAGCTATGCTCGAAGGACAAGAAAAATGTTGGTGAATTGGATAGCGTGAGAAAGAGGCTTGAAGAACTTCGGAAATAGAAAGGAGGTGAAGAATGCCTAATGGATATGGTAGAGGATTTGGAAGAGGAGGAGGGGGATGGGGTTTTGGCTTCAGAGGAAGCTCTCCTCCCTGGCCTTATGTTGGCCTGGGAAGAGGAGGATTGCCTAGATGTGGCTATTTCCTCAGTAGTACTGCGGGGATGCCCGCCCCGCCGGGTTATCCCTCTTATGGTAGCACTGGGGCAATGCCTTATGGGGGAACAACTTATCCGGGAGCTATGCCATATGGCGGTTATGCTGGAGCGCCTATGGGAGAAGATCCCTATGCCACGCACATGACCAAGGAGCAGGAACTGGATTTCTTGAGAAACCAGTCTGGAGCGCTGGAGAGTGAGTTAGATATAATTATGAAGAGGCTGGATGAGCTTTGCAAGTAGAGAAGTGAGGTTTGTGTATATAATATTTGAATTAAGAAGGAGGTGAATTATGCCAGGATTTGATGGAACAGGACCACGTGGAATGGGCCCAATGACGGGAGGAGGGAGAGGTTTTTGCAGCCCTTGGGGTATGGGCGGGGGATATGGTTTTGGGCGAGGATATGGCTTTGGAAGGGGATATGGGTTTAGAGTGGGCATGCCTTATGCAGGGCCTGCACCATATGGTTATGCTAGAGCACCTATGGGGGCAGTGCTAGGAGCGTACCCTTATGCTCCGCAGATGACCCGGGAGCAGGAGCTGAATTTCCTGAAAAGTCAGGCTGAAGCAATAAAGGGACAATTGGAGCAAATTGATGCTAGAATAAAAGAACTGGAGACAGAGTAAACTGGAAGGAGGTGCATCATGAAAATTGCAATATCGGCAACAGCTCCTGGGCTGGATGCTGAAGTAGACCCCCGTTTTGGGAGATGCCAGTACTTCATTATCGTTGACCCTCAGAGCATGGAGTTTGAGGCTGTGGATAACTCTAATGCTATGGCCGCTGGTGGGGCAGGCATCAGCACAGCCCAGATGATTGCCAGCAAAGGGGCGGAGGTCGTGCTCACGGGTAATTGTGGCCCCAACGCTTACCAGACTCTTTCGGCAGCGGGGATTCAAGTAATCACCGGTGTTTCGGGTAGTATAAAGGACGCTATTGAAGCCTTCAAAGCAGGGAGATTTCAATCAAGCTCTCAACCGAGTGTAGGCGACCATTATGGGATGGGAACTGGTATGGGTTCTGGTATGGGTATGGGTCGAGGAATGGGCAGAGGGATGGGTAGGGCAATGGGCATGGGGCCAGGAATAATGCCTCAAGCATCGCCTTCATCAATGAATCCAGAGCAAGAGATAGAAATGCTCAAATCGCAAACTCAGATACTAGACCAACAGTTAACTGAAATCCAGCGCCGCCTTAACGAACTGGAGAAAGGTGGGTAAATTATGCCAATTTATGAATACCAGTGTATACAGTGCGGGCAGAAATTTGAAGTACGCCAATCTATTGGTGAAGATGGTTCCAATTTGAGTTGCCCTAAATGCCATGCTGGTAAACCCAAAAGACTTATATCATCATTTTATAGCCGCGGTTCAAGTGAAAGCGAACCCTCAGATGTGAGTTGTCCGACTTGTAGCTCTGGAGTCTGTGGGCTGCCACCGATGTAATGAAACAAAACAAATTCTTGTCGGAGGTGAATTATGCCTAGAGGAAATGGTACAGGCCCATATGGGCAAGGACCGGGAACTGGCAGGGGATTGGGACGTGGTGGCGGTAGGGGCAGAATGGATGGAAATCGCCCGGGTGCAGGTCCCACGGGAAGTTGCATATGTCCTAGCTGTGGAACAAAGATTGCTCATCAGGCAGGCGTTCCCTGTTATGATATGAGTTGTCCCAAGTGTGGTGCCAAGATGAATAGGGAATAGTATGATAATCGCTGTTGCCAGTGGTAAAGGTGGCACAGGAAAGACACTGGTGGCAACCAGCTTAGCGCTTTCCTTGAGCGATAACTATAAGATTCAACTATTAGACTGTGACGTAGAGGAGCCAAATGCTAACATCCTCCTCCGTGTGGCTATAAACCAGAGCCAACCCGTGTATATTCCCATCCCCAAAGTGGATGAAACGAAATGTACTTATTGTGGTAAATGCGCTGAAATCTGTGCCTATAATGCCATCGCTGTTATTAAGAAGAAGGTGCTTGTTTTCCCTGAATTGTGTCATGGTTGTGGAGCATGTTCTTACCTGTGTCCTGAAGCTGCTATTATTGAGGAAGGAAGAGAGGTGGGGTTAGTTGAACGAGGCGAGTCAGGCAATTTGGAATTAATTCAAGGTAAGCTTAACATCGGCGAAGCAATGGCCCCACCGATAATCAGGGAGGTAAAGAAGTATATTAACCCTGCAAACATAGCAATCATCGATGTTCCCCCGGGAACATCTTGTCCCGTAGTAGAGGCAATAGAAGATAGTGAATTTTGCCTGCTCGTGACCGAGCCTACTCCTTTTGGGTTAAATGACCTTTCACTGGCAGTGGAGGTAGTAAGAAAGCTGGGCGTTTCATGTGGTGTGGTAGTTAACCGTGTTGGAATAGGAAACAAGGAAGTCGAGCAGTATTGCCGTCGAGAAGGAATACCAGTTCTATTAAGAATCCCACTGGATAGAAATATTGCCATTCTCTATTCCGAAGGAATTCCCTTAATAGAAGGAATGCCTCAGTGGCGTGAGGATTTTCTCAGACTTTTTAAGGACATTAAAAGTATGGTCATTGCTAAGTGAGCAGCGAAATAATTGACTGGCAGGCAGTCGCCATTGATGGCGAGACAAACCTCAAAAGACCAGCGTATATGTATAAAGAACTGGAATTTGAAGTTCGCCCGGAGGAAGTTGAGTCGGAAGAACTTAAGCAGTGCACTCAATGTTTGTAATACAAGGGAAAGATATATTGAGTCTATGCCCGGCGCAAGCCAGAAACTAGGAGTAAATGAAAGAAATCGTAGTTCTTAGTGGCAAGGGAGGGACAGGGAAGACATCTGTTGTGGCGTCATTTGCATCCCTAGCCCAAAATAAGGTATTAGCTGACTGTGATGTAGATGCCGCCGATCTTCATCTCCTACTTAAACTGAAAGTTAAGGAGGAAAAGGAATTCTGGAGTGGTCAAGTCGCCTTCATCGACCAGGAAAAATGTACAGAATGTGGCTTATGCCAGAAACTATGCCACTTTGGGGCCATTAAGGATTTTGAAGTCGACCCAGTCTCTTGTGAGGGCTGCGGCTTCTGCTACCAAGTTTGCCCTGTTGATGCCATCTCTATGAAGGAGAGCATGAGTGGACATTCGTTTATCTCGGAAACAAAGTACGGTTATTTATGCCACGCCAAGTTGGGTATTGCCCAGGAAAATTCAGGAAAACTGGTGGCGCTCGTGAGACAGAACGCTAAACTTATCATTGAGAGGGAAAATTTAGACTACATCATCACCGATGGTCCTCCGGGAATAGGCTGCCCGGTTATCTCCTCGCTATCGGGTGCCAGTCTGGCATTGCTGGTGACTGAGCCCACTCTATCAGGGATTCATGATCTTGAGCGTGTCATTGGTGTGTGCCGCCACTTTAGCGTTCCTGTCTTGGTTTGTATAAATAAATATGATATTAATCAAGAAAATACCAAAAAGATCGAAAGATACTGCCTTAACCAGGGAGTAGAAGTGGCATCCAAAATACCCTTTGATAATGTAGTTACTGAGGCTCTTATTAAGCAACTGCCTGTGGTAGAATATAGCGATGGTGAAGTTAGTCGTGAGATGGAGAAACTGTGGCAGGTTACTGTACAAGCATTGAACCAACAGAAGGGCTAAGAGCAAAATTAATGAAGGAGGAAGTATAAAATGAAACAGGCCGACGTAGTAGTCATTGGAGGAAGCGCTGCCGGTCCGGTAGCCGGAATTAGTTGCCGTAGAAAATATGAAGGTAAAAGCGTAATTCTCATTCGCAAGGAAGAGCAGGTGCTCGTACCTTGTGGAATACCCTATATTTTCGGGACAGTAGGCAGCCCAGAAAAAAATCTGATCCCCGATGCTTTGGTTGTGAATAACGATATTGAGCTTATCAAGGGCGAGGTCACAGATATAAACAGAGAGGAAAAGCTTGTTTCAATAAACAATGGGGAAAAGGTTGGCTATGATAAGCTTGTCCTAGCTATCGGCTCCCTACCCATGGTTCTGCCTATTACCGGTGTAGAAAAGGGAAACGTCTTCGTTGCAAAAAAGGACGTTTTATATCTCAATAATATGCTGCATGCAGTCAATAGTGCTAGGAATATAGTGATAATCGGAGGAGGCTTTATCGGGGTAGAGTTCGCTGATGAGTGCAAGAAGAACCATGACTGCAATGTTACTATTGTGGAATTACTTCCTCGTTGTTTGCAGCTAGCTCTCGATGAAGAGTTTTGTAATGAGGCTGATAGTGTGTTGAACGAAAGAGACATTAAATTACTCTTAGATACCAAAGTCGAGGCTATTCTTGGTGATAAACAAGTCAGCAGTGTCAAGTTGTCAAATGGGCAAGAGCTAAAAGCCGATGTGGTTATTCTCGGTGTAGGTGTAACACCTAATACAGAACTAGCTAAAAAGGCCGGCCTTCAGATAGGACCAACAAAGGCGATTGCAGTCGATCGATATATGCGCACGATTACAGACACAAACATTTTCGCCTGTGGCGATTGTGCAGAGAAAGTCTCGTTTTTCAGTGGTAAGCCCAGTGCCATTTGGCTCGCGTCAATAGCTACGGCAGAGGCACGTATAGCCGGGACTAATCTGTTTCATATTCAGCAGCGTAATTGTGGTGAAATTGGCGTCTTCTCTACAATGATTGGCGAGCGGGCATTCGCCCAAGCTGGGCTGACAGAAAGAATGGCGAAACAAGAGGGCTATGAAGTTGTAATAGGTGAGTCTTCAGCTCCAGATAGACATCCAGGGGGTATTCCGGGGGTATCTCAGACCAAGGTAAAACTGGTATTCTCTAAGGGCAGCGGCATATTACTTGGCGGCGGAGCTTCTGGAGGTAGAGGCACAGGTGAGTTGATAAACGTCATCAGCGCCTGTATCCAGGGAAAGATGACTGCCTATGATATATCTATATTTCAAATGGGTACCCACCCTGCCTTGACAGCATCGCCTATAGTTTATCAAATGGTAAATGCAGCAGAACTTGCTATCAAAGCTATATAGGAGTTAGCGCTTTGGAGGAATGATGCCAATCTATGATTATAAGTGCCAAGATTGTAGCGAAATATCGGAGATATTTGTCCACGAAATAGATAATGCGAAATCTATAGTTTGCCCAGACTGTGGCAGTGAAAGAATGGAAAAACTTTTTTCTGCTTCTTATCTGCTGCAAACTGAGGCAAGAGCACCAGGTAAAACTTGCTGCGGCAAAGTAGAACGCTGTGAAACGCCGCCATGCTCAACAGGTGATATTTGCTCGAGGAGGTAGAAAGTGAATAAGATTGAACCCAAACTGGCTTGGAGGAGACAATGAGATATGCAGTTCCAGTGACAGACGGCAAAGTAGCCGCCCACTTTGGCCATTGCAGCCATTTCGCTTTGCTTGACATTGATGAGGCAACCATGGCAATTGTAAAAAGAGAGGTCGTACCATCGCCAGGACATCAACCCGGCTTTCTTCCTGCATGGCTGGCTGAAGAAGGGGTCACTGTTGTCATAGCCAGTGGCATGGGTTCTAGAGCACAAGCGATTTTCAACGAGAATCACATTGAAGTCGTTATTGGCGTGCTCGGTGACGACCCAGAGAAGGCTGCTCTGGATCATATAAAAGGTGAGCTAAAAACAGGCGATAATATATGTGACCATTAAGGATAACGGTAAAAAGGTGACGAAAGCATTTGCCAGCGATAGCAATTTGGACCCCGTGGAGGTTATTGGGGAGGCAAAAATAGGGGATAAATGATTATTGTTGGTCTGACAGGAAGTGTGGGCACAGGTAAAAGCACGGTAACAGATTTTTTTAGAGAACTGGGGGCTTATATAATTGATTGGGATGTACTGGCTCGAGACGTAACCCGTCCTCATTCAAAGGCTTGGAAAAAAATAGTAGCGTATTTCGGAAAAGATTGCTTGAATGAAGACCTCACTATCAATCGGCAAAAGCTGGCCGAGATAGTATTTTCCGATAAAAACAAGGTGGCAAAGCTAAATCAGATAGTTCATCCCGAGGTGTTTAAAGAAGACGAAAGAATTACAAATGAGATCAAAAATCTTGAACCCAACGCTCTAATTATTAAGGACATTCCACTACTGTTTGAAGTCACTCGACCTACATTTGTGAATAAAATAATCGTTGTTGCTGCCAGTGAACAAACTCAATTAAGCCGATTAGAGGAAAAGGGCATGAGGCAGCAAGATGCCCAAAACAGGATAAAGTCTCAACTTCCTCTTAAGGGAAAAATCGAATCTGCTGATTTTGTCATTAATAATGATGGTTCACTTGAAGAGACAAGGAAGCAGGTAGAGGAAATATATACTTTATTAAGGAAAGGAGAACAACATGGAAAGGAGCGGTAAGGAGAAGCTTTTTTACCGGCAGGAGGTGATTTGGTGAATCAAATCGATGCAAAATTGAAAGAAGCACTGAATAAGGTGCCTGTGCCCGGAATAATGCGTAGTTTGGTACAGATGAACCTGGTGCGAAGCGCAGAGGTTAATGATGGCAAAGCAAAAATAAATTTAGCGTCGACTGCTCTCCCTGACCAACACTATCGTTGGCTGAAGGACAAAACAGTGGCAGCGGTTAGCGAGGTTGCCGGCGTAGAGAAAGTAACTGTCGATTTTGTCGAGGCCAAGCCCAAAGAAATTAATCAGATTGAGAAAATAATAGCCGTCATGAGTGGTAAAGGGGGAGTCGGCAAATCTCTGGTAGCTGGTTTACTAGCCAGCTCTTTTGCTAGAGAAGGAAATGACGTAGGCATACTCGATGCTGATATCACTGGCTCCAGTATCCCTAAGATGTTTGGCCTAGATGCCCGCCCCAGCGGTAGTGAGACGGGTATTTTGCCCGTATTATCAAGGTCTGGAATTGAAATTATGTCCATGAACCTGCTCTTGCCCAGTGAGGATGAAGCAGTTATCTGGAGAGGTCCTCTCATGTCTAAAGCTATCACGCAATTCTGGGAGGAGGTTCTTTGGGGCAAGCTGGACTATCTCATAATAGACCTACCACCGGGCACTGGCGATGCCCCGTTGACGGTGCTTCAGGTAATACCCATCTCAGGAGTAGTCGATGTTTTTACCCCCCAAGAATTGACTGAGATGATAGTTAGGAAAGCAGTGAAGATGGCACAAAAGATGAATATTCGAGTTCTGGGAGTAGTGGAGAACATGAGCTATCTCGTATTGCCCGAGACAGGTAAGAGGATGGAAGTTTTTGGTAGGAGCAGGGGAGAGGAAATGGCTAAGGCTTCCGGAGCCCCTCTTCTAGGAACGCTTCCCATCGACCCAGAGTTGGCCAAGCTATGTGACGAAGGAAAAATTGAGAAATATAGTTCACATGCTGTGTCTGAGCTTCTTATTAATTTGACGGCGACTCTAAATGGGGAGAAAGAAGCATAGTATTACATAATCATGAAAGCAAGACTGGCCCGTTCAATCTTTTTCCAGGGGAGTAAATATAATGGTAAAAAATATCGACGATCCGTTTAAAGAACTAGAGCAAGCTGTCATGGAGGATATGAAAAAGGTCTACTCGGAGAAAACGATTGATCATTTTCTGAATCCCAGAAACCTGGGTGAAATACCCACTCCCGATGGATTCGCCAGGGTAACCGGTCCATGCGGGGATACTATGGAAATATACCTTAAGGTGAAAGATGGCAAGGTTATAAATGCTTCCTTCTGGACCGACGGCTGTGGCCCTAGCATTGCCTCGGGCAGTATGATTACTGAGTTAGTCAAGCGAACGGACATCAGCCAAGCTCACAGGATTGGCCAATACGATGTCTTAACTGCTCTAGGTGGGCTACCGGAGGAAAGCAAGCATTGCGCTCTTTTGGCAGCCAATACACTCAAAGAAGCAATCAAGGACTACCTTGCTTTTAAGAAAGAACCCTGGAAAAGGGCTTACATGAAGTAATAGCAATTTGCCTTTTAAAATACCAGTAATGTCAATCATTTATGGTCCCGTTTCATCATGGCGGTTGGGCAGGTCGCTGGGCATAGACCTTCTAAATACAAGGAGAAAGGTTTGCTCTTTTAATTGTGTCTATTGCCAGCTAGGTAAGGCTACCGAATTTGTTACTAAACCTAAGGAATTTGTCAGTCTAGAGCGACTAACCAAAGAAATCCAGTCCGTAAGGCAAATGGAAGCTGACTATGCCACTTTTTCCGGCATGGGTGAGCCCACACTGGCCAGTAATCTTGGTATCGCGATTGAGCTTGTGAAGTCAATGTTGGATTTACCCATAGCGGTGCTAACCAATTCCTCATTCATGTTCCGAGAAGGTGTAAGGCAGCAACTTACTCATGCCGATACAGTAATAGCGAAGCTGGATGTGCCGAGTGAGGAGCTATTCGCCAAGGTCAATAGACCAGTTTCTGGATTACGTTTTGACCAGATAAAAGATGGCATCAGGCTTTTTAGGGACAAATATAGAGGCAAATTAGCCCTGCAGATAATGTTCATTGAAGCTAACAAGGATTATGCCTCGGAGATAGCAGCACTAGCTCGCCAAATTTCACCTGACGAAGTGCAGATAAACACACCCCTACGCCCTTGTGCTGTGAGACCACTATCGCCTGAAAGCATAGCTAACATACAGCGAGAATTCACCAATTTAAAAAGTGTTGTAACTGTATATGAGGCACAAAAGTACAAAGTACTACCGCTTGATTTTGTGGAGACATTACGGCGTCGTCCCAGACTGTAGAGCTACCTGTATTTATCTCTGTGCTCCTAAGTGATGAAAAAATGACGGGTAGCTCATGAATTTGGAAAGGTAGTTACCCTAAAGCTACCGTTATATTTCTTCAAACAAGCTAGCCAGGTATTTATATATCAGCCAAGCTTATCTATTAACCGTTGTATCGGAACCGCTATCTGGTCCTCCTGCACGTAAGGTGAGTAGCAGCTGTCAATCTGAACTAATTTGATAAGTGGCATTCTATTCGCTATAGCAACGGCAAGTTTGTCGATTGTTCCCGATACCATCTCCTCGGAGATCAACTGTGCTCCTATCAACGACTGGGTCTTGGGTTCAGCGATAAGCTTATACCATGCTGGCTTGTCTCCCCAAGGCTCTCTCAGATAAGGCGTATTAATAACGGTAGATACTGTCTCTATCCCTTTTTCTCTAGCCTCTCTTTCAGTAAAACCTACAGCTCCCACCTGATAATCGAAAATCTTGGTTACAAAAGGCATTACTGTACCACCATAAGAAATTTTATTACCAAGGATTGCATTTCTTCCTGCTATGTAACCGGTTCTAATTGCATTGGTAGCTAATTGATGCTGCCGCTTGGAATTTGTGATCATGTCCCAATTCTCCATACAATCGCCGATGGCATAAATATCTGGATCACTTGTTTGGAGATATGCGTTTACAACTATAGCTCCTGTCTCTCCCATCTCTAAGCCTACCTTTTGGGCTAATTTCACATTGGGTTCTGCTCCAGTACCAAAAAAAACGAGATCTATCTCTAGCTCTCGATCAACAAGAATCACAAATTTCTTTCCATTCTTACTGATTATTCTCTCAATTTTAGCGGGCATGATTAATTCTATACCTGTTTCCAAGAGGACCAGCTTTAATCTTTCGGCCATTTCTTCATCCAGATAGCCACGCATTATATTCCGCCTGACCAGCAAGTAAACCTTGCCATATCTCCTTGTTCTTAGAGCATCAGCCATCTCAACTGCAATAAACCCACCTCCAATGACAGCTGCACTATTATGTTTTACAATCGCATCCCTTAAAGTTCTGCCATCCACTATATCTGTACTCAAAGAAAACTCGTTTTGGCCGTCTAACCCAAGAAAGGAGGGGATGGTCGGAGTGGATCCTAAAGCTAAGATTGCTTTGTCATAGGCATATTTTTCCCCATTAGCAATGATTTCCTTCTTATCTCTTAAGATGTCAGTGACTTCAGTGTCCAAGTGGAGTGTTATGTTTCTCTTTTGATAAAATGGTGTAAGCCGATAGCCACGATATAGATCCTCCCATTTGCTGATAGTCCCGCTTAAGACTAAAGGAATTTCACAGGGGTTACACCCGAGTTCCCTTCGTTTACTAAAAACATCAATTTGAGCCTCGTTATTCAGCCGCCGGATTTGTAGGGCTGCTATTGCCCCCGCATCCCCAGCGCCAATAATGCAGATTTTCATACTTCCTCCTCTATTTCGTTTTTCCTAATTGATACTTTTGCTTCATCTGCGTAATTCATTTACTATTGGACATAACACTACAATACTTTTATCGTTTCTCGCCGTATCCTGTACTGGCTACAGTGAGCTGAATACCGAGAAAACATAGTGTCTCAGCTGTAATCTACTCGCTCTCTATTAACTTCTCGAAATGAACTTGCTCAAGTCCGCTTGTGGGCTCTTACAACAGAAACACCTCCTGGCGTTAGATCAACTTTGTCACCTTCAATGTGTATAAAATATGAACTTTCAAGGAAATTAAGGTGGAATCTCAATGCGGGGCCCGTAACTTTTAGTTTCTCAGAAATTTCATTTATTACCAAAGCTCTTTCTTCCAAGGTATTCAGAATATTTCTTCGAACGGGATTTTTTAGGGCCTCAAGAGAACATGCACCGCCTGCGGAGCCCTTCTTGTCCACTAACTTGTTAACCAATTCTTGCATCCAGTTCATCACTTCCTCGTCGGTCATTTCTCTGGGGTCTCGTTGAGCAGAATCCATTTCAATCTCACTCAATATATTGTCTAATATATCCTGAATCTCAATTTATTTTCGCTGCTTGGACTCTTGCCTTCTTTATAGATTCCAGCATATTGGCAATTTCCTTTATACCATCAACATCCATATTAAATTCGTTGCCAGCTAAACCAGACATAAATATCTCTTTATTTTCCGGAATAAAAGCTATTACCTTCTCCCCATCTATTGAATTCATGAGGAGGTCCTTCGTCTCTTGGTTGCTAATCCGATTCAGTATATAATAGACGGGCTTACCAACCTGCTGGCCCAGTTCAGATATCTTCTTTGCTAGAAGGATCGATTCTCGAGAAGGATCGATAACAACAAGAAGTATGTCGACCCCTTTCTCTACCCCTCTTCCAAAGTGCTCTATTCCAGCGTCAGTGTCTGCAACAAGGAATTCTCCGTCCCGCAAATCGAGGACTTCTAGAAACTTCGAAGACAGGGCATTGATTGGGCAAGCACATCCTTCGCCAAATTGATAAATTTTCCCCATTGATAAAAGCTGGATATTTCCTTTCTCAGTCAAAAAATCTTCAGGTAAGTCGTCTAGTCTCCACTTATTCTTAATTTCCTTGGTTTTTTCAAATAGAAGTTTCTTACCCCCAAAGTAATTCATAAAATCAGCAGGGTTTTCCATTCCCAGACGGCTATTAAGGCCAATATTGGACTCATCGCTGTCAATTACCAATACCTTGTTTTCTCTTAGCGCCATCTCCTTGGCTAAAAGCGCTACAATCGTGCTTTTCCCACAACCTCCTTTACCACATACGAGTACTTTCATTTAGCTTCCTCCGTTAATCATCATTCTTTGTTAGACTATTTCTCCTATTCACCTCCCACGTCGACCTCTCCCAAAACCTCTTCCCGTCCCACCTCCACGAGCCGCACCCCCACCTTGACCCATGCCTCTGCCTCTACCTCCACCTAAACCACGTCCCATATGTTGCCCAAAACCTCCTCCCATCCCACCTCCCATGCCTTCACCCATAGTGAATCCAGGCTGGCAAAATCCGCAGACAAGGCTAGGTTTGAGAGTTGCCTCTTCAGGGAATTTGGCTCCCATAATCTCACATACTTCAGCAGCCACCTCTGGTCCACCGCTCATACATCCATAACATGGTGCCTTTCCCTCAGTTACCGCCCTGGCAAATTCGCCACAGCTTCTATATCCACATTTCTGATCATCTAATTTAGGTAAGACTTCATAGATTTTCTTTATCTTTTCTTTTATATCTTTTTTATCTGCCATTGCTACTTCTCCTATATATGCTGAATTCATATCATACGTATCGCTTTTAGAGGACATGCAGACGAACAAGAGCCACAGCCTACACACATCGATGCATCATGCATGGGAAAGTCATATGGCTGTTCTTGAATAAATGCCCTATGTGGGCAAGCATGTCCAGCAGCACAAATCCCGTGATCGCATCTCTCGGGATGGCACTTATTGAAATCTATTGATGGGACTTGCTTTACAAGCATTTTCCTGTTGTGTTTACAAAAAGGTTGACCTGAGTTCGAAGGCAGGCGTCAACATCCGAGTTGTTCTCTTATACTTAAGTAATCAAACAGATTTTCGTGGTTGCCGCTCCATTTTATGTATTCCAGTCATGTTCCTTTTCCCCTTCCCTGCAATTCAATTAAAAATTGGGACAACTTTTCATTTGCCGTTTCCATATCATGTGCTGCCTGCAATATGGCTTGATAAAAAGAGTCACTTTCTACGTCCTTGACATCCTCTTTCCGTTTTCTGAATTTCTCGCTATCTTTTTTATTATGCTCCACCCAAGAAGTCAGCAGCACCTTAAGCTTGCCGACCTCATCGGTTGGGAAATCCTTGAGAATACCTTCAACCATTGTTCGAATTGTATTCTCTGGGACCGCGCCGAGTATTTCATCGACTTCCTCACCGTTAGCGAAATACTTCTGCATTGGTATACTCATGATCTGATATTTCGCTGCTGTTCGCGGGTTTTCATCAACGTTAATCATGCAGAATTTAAATCTACCCGAATACTGCTCGGAGAGATTTTCGTATATCGGTATAACCATTTGGCAGGGACCACACCATGGGGCCCAGAAGTCGACCTCTGTGGGGAGATCTGAATTCAGTACCTCGTCCTCGAAATTTTGATCTGTGACTTCCATTATCTTGCTCATACTGCCTCCTTTTTAAATTGGTTAATGTAAGTAGCAACGTGTCATTCCTTTTTGAAAGTCAGAACGCTGCGCTTCTTAAGACTATTATCATCATTACTAATTGCCTGGGAAATCTCCTTTCCTAAGGAAAAGTCTGCATTTTTTATCTCATCCTCAGTGTTTTTTCATAGGCTTGTCCAAAGCTTTCTTATCCTTATCTAAGGCATCTACTTCCTCCTAACCAGCCATCTTTCTGGCCACCAGCGTGGTGTATATGACCAAGCCACGGTCAAAATCCGGTACAGTATGTCCTTTCCTAATCCCTATCTGTTATGACAGCTAAGTGGCTCAGTAATCTAGCTCCACTCCTACCCTCCTTGAACATACTTAAAAGCTGACATAGCAGCAGTGACGCCATCTCCGACAGCAGCGCCGATCTGGCGTGGTGAATTCCTGCGTATATCGCCGGCAGCAAAGATACCGGGGTCTGAAGTAGTCATAGTCTCGTCGGTCACTATATAACCAGCATCATCCAAGTCTACAACATTGAAAAAGCTCCTACTATTGGGCATGACTCCTATGGCAGCAAAGACGCCCCCAACCTTCAAAATGGAGTGCTGACCTGTTTTCGCATTGCGTAGTTTGAGCTTCTCCAGCATCTTGTCTCCCAGCACTTCTTCGACAACTGTACTCCAGATAAATTCCAACTTGGGCTCGGCGTAGGCTCGCTGCTGCAGGACTTGCCCTGCTCTGAGTTGGTCGCGTCTATGTATCACGTAGACTTTCTTGGCATGCCGAGTCAGTTCCAAAGCATCGGTGATAGCAGTGTCACCTCCCCCAACAACGGCTACTTCCTGATCACAAAAGAAAAAGCCGTCACAGGTTGCGCAATAGGAAACACCATGACCTGTAAGCTTTTCCTCACCAGGAACACCCAGCTTACGATATTCCGAACCAGTCGCTATGATGATGGCTTTGCCTTTAAAGCCACCCTCGGTGGTCGAGATGTTATAGGCTTGTTCTGGAGCAATGCCTGTAACTTCCGCAGCCATTACCTCCAGGCCGTATTTTACTGCCTGTTGATGCATGAGTGACCCTAGCTCGGCACCAGAGATACCCTGAGGAAAACCAGGATAATTCTCCACCATAGTAGCATTTATTATCTGACCTCCTACTATGGCGCGTTCAATTAGTAAACTATTAAGGCCTGTCCGAGAGGTATAGAGGCCTGCGGTAAGCCCAGCAGGCCCGGCTCCAACAATAATCACGTCTCTTTCTACCATGGTATAACTCCTTTTATTAATTGAGTGCATGATATATGCATCAGCCTACAGCATCCAAATCGCCTCCATAGGGCAGGACTCAACGCTTACGCTACAATCCTGACAAAAGCCTGGAACGGGATAGGGTAGATCATATGCTCTTTCTTGCTTCCAGAGTTTAACGGGACATTCAAGAACAGCAGCGCAGATTCCTTTGTCGCATCTCTCTGGGTGGCACTTTCCATAGTCAACTGCAACCTTTAATTTCGGCTCCAACATCTTTTTCCCCTGGCTGAAGCAGTCACTCTACTCTAGGACGAATCATCGTTTCCCGTCCTTACATTCATGGCAATAACCTTCCAAATATAGCTCGACCTTAGTGACAGAAAAGTCATTTCTGCGTTGCACCTCCGCCACCAATTTGCGAATCAGTGGGCTCTCAAACTCAATCACTCGCCCACATAATTCGCATACCAGATGCTGATGTTCTCCTAATCGTTTCATTTCATAGTAACAATGTGCCTGTCCCAGATGCCTCTCGTTTATGAGACCTCTTTCCTTGAACAGGCGGAGATTGCGGTAAACTGTGGCAAGGCTGATGCTAACATCCCTCTCGCTGGCTCGGCGATACAGTTCCTTGGCGTCTAGATGCTTTTCGGCCTCTTGTATAATGCTCAGGAGAAGCCTTCTCTGTGATGTATCGGGTCGGGTCGTAACGCTCTTGTTGCAATTGATTATCATTCTCATATTATTGTACAGGAAGACCTTTATTCTTGTCAAAGCGAAAACCAGGTATCACTGACAACTGTTTTTACTGGTAACTATGTATGGATTTCCCCTGATACCACCGAAAATGAGCTACTATGCGCTTTCCCGTAGATATTTTTATAGTTGGAGAATCAGTCCCGCTCCACATCCTAATGCTGTGCCCGGAAATGAATCCAATATCTGCTTTTTGTATTGGGTACAGTGGCAGGGGTAGACTTGCGATAGATCCTTGAACAGTTTAAAGTCGCGAAATCCGTGGAAGCCTCCAGCGATGCCATATACCTTCCCAAAATTCGAGGCGGCGCTTAGAATACTCTTCATGGCTGGATGAGCGCATCCGGTTACTACAAATATGCCTCTATTTGTCCTGATTGCTAAAGATTGCTCTATTGATTCCAGTTGGCCAGTGGAAAAGACATTAGTGCAAATCTCTATGGCTTCTTCAACAGTAGTCACTTTTCTCCCTGGTATTGCTTCTCTGAATGAACTGGGGAGAAAAAGCTGGACGCTCTTGTTTATTTTCAGAATCTCGGAGAGTCTCCCGGTATGATCTCCGTGAGCATGTGAGATCACTATAATCCCTATGCTGGTGGGGTCTATATTCAGCTCCTTTATATTATGTAGCAGCGTTGGCCCATCGGCACCCGTGTCAAATAGAACAGGCGGAATCCCCTGACATTCGATTAAAGGCCGCAAATCCCCATCCAGACCTCAACCCTACCCTTTTCACTGCATTGTCATAGACAATCGTAATTTTCATCCTGCCGACCCCATGAAGAGTCTATCCACTAACTCTACCGGGTTTCATTACCTCGCCAAAATTCCGGGGAGGGCTAATTTCATCCAAAGCTGATAGCCTGCCCAGTTTCTCCAGGCGTTTGATAATTAAATCCCAGGCGCAATCCTTTTCGGGGTCAATTTCGCATTTGCCATGTTGCGAGCCTCCACATGGACCATTGAGCAAAGATTTAGCACACCTGGCGATAGGACAAATACCTCCAGTCAAAGCCAACAGACAATCCCCGCAGGCAGCGCATCTTTCTTCAAGAGTATTGTCTTCCCTAATTTCTGCTCCGATGAATAAGGTGTTCTGAGCAGGAAAAACGGGAAAATCCGGTAGGACTTGAGCTATGGTCTGTACCCCCAGGCCGCATGCTAGCGATAGAATGGTTTCCATATCCCTCACTTGGGGTTGCAACGGAGCGAGCGTAAGGTATGAGTCGCATTGTTTAGGTAGGGTGATTACCTTAAAACCAAAAACTTTCTCTCTCAATTTCCCGCCAAGCTCAAGCAGTTGAGCCAAGGTTCTGGCTTCCCTCAAGCCTCTCGGTGGCTGAGTACACCCATCACAACCGGCAATCAAGACAGATTTGTACGGAGATAGAAAATCCAGAATCTCATCTAATGGTTTCTGAGCTGTTACTATCACTGCTTGACCTCCTGTAAATAAGTGCTTTCTATCCTTTCTTTGAATAGCCGTAGTTCTTCCCGGAAAGACTCAGGATACCTTGGAGCTACAGTGCAGAAATGAAGTCGTTCTTCAAAGCCAATCTGACTTAGAGTCTTCTTCAACGATGCGGTTAACCGCTGCGCCTCCTTGCTGCCATTCTTCGATCTACAATCTTCTTCATGACAGGCAGCTATTAAGACGCCGTCTATACCCTGTCTCAAAGCCTCCATGATATGTAGAGGGTCAATTCTCCCAGCGCAGGGCATATCTATGATATGTATGTCGGAGTCAAACTCCTCGCCAAGTTCGGGGAAAACAGCCCATTGACAGCGCATTACTAAAAGATTTGGCCCCGTCTTTTTCCTGGATAGATTCGCTATTAATGTTGAGATCCGAGCCTCTTCCCAATGTTCCAAATCCAAAGCCAAGGCGGGACATAGGGTTACACATAAACCACAGCCCCTGCACAATTCTAGATCAAAAGTAGCTGCTCCGCCCTCCAATTTAGCAGCACTGTAAGGACAATAGAATACACAGTTACCGCAACTGATACATTTGTTTCTATCGACTTTGACCTTTAGACTGCGCTGTTTGAATCTGACTACTTCCTTGCCATAATCGAGTTGCTCCAAAAGGGCATTTACTGCTGTGACCCTAAGTCGGGCAATCAAGCTTCCCCTTTCGAACCGGCAGTAGTCGTCATCGCAGGCTAGCATATAAATCGCTTTTATTCCTATTGTGGATATTGCTTTTAAAATAACTTCCGCTGGAATACGCCCGACGCATGGGACGGATAGAGGTATGAATTCCGAAATCCCAAACAAATTTTCTACATCTTCAAAGTCAGGAGCACTGCCTTTACACTTAATGACTAAGGAATCAGACTTATATTCATCTTTTGCTTTCTCTAGATAGCCGGTTAAGGAATTCATATCATAGTAGATGATATCTATGGCTTTAGCCGGGCAGCTAGAGTAGCAAATGGCGCAAACTTGACATTTCTCTATCTCTAGAAGCAATTTCCCTGTTTCAGGGTCTTTTTTTATCGCTTCAAAAGGACAGGCTGAGTAACAGACAGCGCATCTGCTGCATGATTCATCATTTAGTCTGACAGCAAATTTTAGCTGATTCTCTGATAAGTTCAATTGAACCATACCTCATGAATTCGCGGCGGGTCACAACTCAGAACTTTAATCTCTGGGATCCTGATTCCTAACCAATTCTCGAATACACCTGTCGGTCTGGTTAGAACCAAATCCATGCGGAAAAACCAACAAACCCAATTCTTTGAGATTGCTCCGCTTATATAATATTCTCCAATATGCTATACAACCCCAGCAAACTCTTCTGGTAAAAATGTGGTGATTGGAAGCCCTTCCTCAATATCTTTGCCCGGTAGATAATCAAAAGTCTGCTGGACTGACTCGCCCATCTTCAAAGAGATAGCCCAGAGTGGTATATCCGCGGGACACACATCGGCGCATTGGCCACAAACCGTACAAGATGTACTAACATGGAATAACCTTACCAGATGATAAAAAATCGTATCAGAAAGCATACTTACACAGCCCGCTTTTTGTAGTTCTCTTTCATAGTAGACTGCTCCATGCTGGCTCGTCTCTGTTTCGAAAAAGCATACATGACAATAACAAGCAGGACATACTTTACTGCAGTTGCGGCAACCTATGCATCTGCTGAAGGTTTTCGTTATTTCGTCGATACCAAGGTTCTTTAATTCCGTTTCGTCCGAGAGTTTCTCTTTTTCAGTTTTCCTTTTACTCCGTATTTGCTCTATTGTAGCTATATCCAGATCTCCTTCGCTGAACTTTCCTGATATACCTTCAACAATGTTCTCCCCTTTTTCAGTGTTGAGGAATAATGTAGTTACTTTGTTTATGCCCTTGTTACTAAGCAATGATACAGTGATATCAGCGGTGTACGGCACAAAATATTCGCATGCCTGACAGGCAAGCCTTGAATTAGATACAAGTTCACCTTGTCCAACTGCTTTCCAATATTCAGACAGATGTTCTCCAATGGTTCCTTCTACAGCCATTTTCAGTGGATATACTCCACCACAGGTTGAACTTATGAACAGGATGTTTTCCAGGCTGCCTTGAGTTCGTTTCACAAGTTCTATGAACGCTCTCAATTCGCAAGGCCTCATAACTACGGCGATGGGCTCGGTAGCTGCTTCTAACAAAGTGAGGCTAGAAAGTTGTTTAGCCAGATTTACCGGCATCAGAGGGAAAAGTGGCACTGTAGATTCGACATCGTCAGGACTGGTAATGAGTGAATAAGATATGGCGCCATATTCACCCATCTTTCGAAGTGCGACGACACCTTTAACCTTACCATTCTCCAAGAGGAACTTGAGTAATTCCTTCAAGCCCTCCTCTGTGCTCTTATCTATGCTTAATACTTTAGCCATTCTGGCCCTCCTGTCTGAAAGAGGCCCCTGCATAAGACTGCTCCACCTCGAGAAATTCCTCTTCTTCAAAGGTCGTCAACGGAAGAGGTTCATCTATATTCCTGCCTGGGACATAATCGAATGCTTCTTGATTCTTATCACCAACCAGGGTGAAGATTTGCGAAACTGGGATAGCCATAGGGCAGGCATCCTCACACATTCCACATGATACGCAGGAAAGAGACATATGCAGCATTCGTCCAATATGGAATAACAGCATG
>Ga0180433_10004447_pt1 | contig 19707 bp, 24 predicted proteins | sample SS_ome_8_FD_132980 | JGI IMG/M metagenome (GOLD analysis project Ga0180433, IMG submission 132980) | Hypersaline lake sediment archaeal communities from the Salton Sea, California, USA - SS_1_D_1 metaG | ecosystem: Environmental > Aquatic > Non-marine Saline and Alkaline > Hypersaline >... | reverse complement strand
TTTGAGAAAGAACGCTTCTGATGTTGGCTTCTATGTAATGAGCATAGTTATATAGAGGAACTACTACGCTAATCACCGATGCTTACCTCTCAGAATATCTTGATGCAAACGCTCAAGAATGACACGATATCCACTAAAGTAGATGTGCGTGCAACCTGTGTTTTTGATTTCACGATTGATATACTTCGCCAAGCGGCGCGATGACTTCTCAAAGCCATAACGAGACATATAAGTAACATTAGGAGAGAACGTGCGCTGATTATTGACAATGAAATCGGCAGCCTCTCGCAAAGTCTGAGGGTCGTCGGGATCAAATTCTCGGCCTGTCGTTTCTTCTACATACTTCCAGCCACCCCAAATATTCTTGTTGACAAGGATAGGGACATCACGAGACAGACATTCGGTAATAATGCGGGGGCTACAGTCCATCACGTTTGGGAAGAAACCAAAACGACAACCGCTCATCATGCGATTCAGGAAAGCCGAAGTTTTCCATCCCCAATGATACTTCAAGAAAGGCTTGGCCTCTTCAAGAATCTGGCGCTGCTCTTGGGTGAAATCGACCTGCCAATGCTCAATCTTGTTTGGGAAATAAGGCAGAACTTGACCCCGAAGTCCTTGCTCCAGGCAAAGAACCTTGACTGACTCAACAAACTCATTGAGCCCCTTGTAGGTAAAGCCTTTCTTGTTATTAAGAGTCAGGTAGAAGAAGTCATACTTCTTGGGCCGCTTGATATTTCGCTTATTGACCGGCACGATGCTTTCATCGATGAAGTCTGATTCCGACATCAATAACTGTCGCATTTTCTTCGGAAGATATTGCGCCTTGACATCCGATCGAAACGGATGACACCAAAACTCTGAGTTCTTCTTAGCAAAGTCACACTTCCACATCTTCGGGGTGGAATACATCGTGAAGTATTTGATTGGTTGACGACGAGTTCGAGGAAGAAGATTGTAGTTGGGCTGATAACGGATACCCGTTGCGTTTTTGCGAATACAATAAATGTTGTAGATATCCACAACTTGTCCGTTGGGCCTTAGCCCGACAAGGCCTTGAATGGGGTGGCTTTTTTGTAGCGAAACGCTCATAACTGTGTTATCCCTTTTGGCGATATGTTGCTTGCTTTCCTATTAGCACGAATAGCTTTGGCTTGTCTAATAATCGTGGGTCGCTGCTTTCCGCCAGAGGTATGCGTCATATTTTGCTTGTGCTTACGGTAAAGATACAGTGGGACATCATAAAATCCGCCCTTGCCAATCTCCTCTAACTTGAAGCCTAGATATTTGTCTACGCCATATTTCAAACCAGGCCTAAATAGTTCCCCTCTATTTCTGGCGGTCGTTCTGAACGTTCGCCAATGAGAATAGCAATGAGCCCTGCCTTGCAAGAATGACTCAAGCAAACTGCCTTCAATATGAGGCATCCTGCTTATGCCTCGTTTTCTGCGACCAAGCTTAGGGTCGCATGAGTAATGCTGAGTATAGATAAAGAGAATGTCTGGATTCTCTTGATAAACTCTCACAAGCTCCGAGACAGAATGAGGCAACAAGGCATCATCACCATCTAGTATACAACAAATATCGCCTGTTGCCCTCTTTAGGGCCTCTCCATAGGCTGACGAACAATAAAGTCGTTTTGGGTTTCTGTGAATCTTTAGAAAATCGTTCTTCTTCTCATATTTGAGCAGTTTCTTCCAAGAACGGTCCTTGCTACAATCGTCCACGACGATCATCTCGATTTCGCCGGTATAGTCTTGCTCTGCAACGCTATGGATAGCTTGCCCAATGAGGGTATCATAGTTCGCACAAGTTGTTAGAATAGAAACTTTCAAACTTAGTCCTCAAAACATACAACCATACCGGAACCGTGTTCGCGGCCATCCTTAACATAATCGGCATCTTTAGCCTGCTTGATGCAAGCGTTCTCGATATACCAGCCATCCGTATGAACAAGATAAGCATTCTTGAGCCTCATTCTGTCTATGACTTTCTTGATGGATGGAAACTTATTTCGGTAATCATCAAACACAACAATCGACTTGGGCTCTGCCAGTCCTTGACACAGAGCGTAGTTTGATTGCACCGATGGGCCATCATGCTGCCCATCAATGAAGAAGAAATCGAAACGACCTGTAAAATCTGATGGTTTCATCTTGTTCGCGTTGCCCTTAACGAACTCGATGTTCGAGGTATCGATGCCGCACTGCTTGATGAGCTTGCGGGCGTCGTCTGACGAAGAGCGGTCAACCGTGGCAATGCGTTCAACATTAGACATCTTTTCTACGCATGCCGCAACGTAGCCGCGTCCGGTTCCTATCTCTAGGAGACTTGTTCGCTCAAACTTCTCTGCAATCGCCGCCATGAGAATGCCTCGCTCATAGTTGCGTCTATACTTCTTACCCTTCATATCTCGGATAGCCGTCTTGTCGCCGATAGCCTTGTAGTCCGTCAAGGAATCGGTATCGAAGTCATATTCGATGATGTCAAGAAAATCAGGTAACGATACGTGCTTCATTTCAAACCTTTCTGCGATGGTAGGGGCTTCTGTCTTTGAATAGGGTAGATATTTCGCATCTTCAATCTCCGTCGTCGGCCCATTGCATCGGCCCGAACATCCTTCCATGCCTGTAACGAGTTATATTTCTTGGTCACACCCTGCTTGAGGTCTCCTCGATACTGGTAGCACACCTTGTCGTAGAACATGCCTCTCGCAAGCTCCTCAAGGCGATACCCCATATATTTGTCAACTGAGACCTTCCTTCCTTTGCAGAGAATAGACTCAAGGTCAGGCACTCTTCGAGAAAAGGTTCTCCAATGCGAATAACAGTGCCGAACAACACCCAGTTCTGCCGTGAGCATATTCTTGCCCTTTGGAGGGGCCTGGCAGAAGCCTTTTCTGCATTTACTTAGATTCCTGTTACACCAATTGAACTGTGTGTAAATCCATCCAATATGAGGGTTCATTGAGTAAAGCCTCATAATGTCATCTACAGCATGAGGTAATAGAACGTCATCGGCGTCCACCACTCCAAAATAATCACCTGTCGCCATTCGGAGAGCGTGCAGATACGCTGTTGCGCATCCCATGTTTTTGTCAAGACGCTTGATTTTGAGGTCAAAGCCTTTTGCCTTGAACTCAGACATGAAAGACTCAGCCGTCTTGTGGTCTTTTAGCTTTGAAGCATCATCAACGAAGATAATCTCGATATTCGAGTACGACTGAGCCAATAAAGCATCAGCCCACTCCCTTAGCCAAGGAGTGTGGTTATGGGATGTCGTGAGTATCGAGAACTTCTCAGCCACCCTTTGATAGCTCCTTCGCTAGCTGGTAATAGTTGGCTGCCATATGCTTCGCGTCCAAGCCTTCCAAGAAGTTTCGCTTAGTGCTACGCTTGAGATCATCGAGACGGTCTGGACGACGAATCAAGTCGTTCATGATTCTCATTGCCTCTCTTCGATCGTTGTAGACGAAGCCATTGACGCCCGAAGTGATAATCTCTTTGTTGCCGTATCTGTTGTTGATGATTGCAGGAACGCCACAGGCTAGCGCCTCAAGAAGCGCCATGCTCGTCCCTTCGGTGCCTGGAATCTCATACAAGAAGGTATCCCACCGCTTGATGTAACTAATCTTACGCTCAAAATCGTCAATCCTACCTGGAAGATTGACCACGTTCTGCGTTGGGCGTCTAAATCGCTTTGATGCGTAGTTTTGGGCGTGCTTGAAATGAGCGCCGTTACCAATATAGTCATGCCACAGTGGTTTCGCCAGATTGACCGTCTTGACGTAAGTAATCCAATCTCTAGGATGCTTGCAGTTATTGAAGTTGTTTAATCGTCCTGTAACAAAGTAATCCTTTACCTGACCAGGCTTGTAGGGCTGTATATCTTCATAACGACAAGCATTGACGCCATTGCGAATCTTTGCAAGCTTATAAGAAGGAAGCCGCTTGCGAGCGGCCTTATACATCTGCTTCGAGACACATACAAGCGTATCGCACGGCGCAATGCCTTTGAACGTATTCGATGCTGTATGGTTGATAATCGCAAACGGAGCCTTCTTGTGTAGTGTCTTTGAAACATCCTTGCAATCTGTCGCAGACAGTTTGTGATAGAAGACAACCGGATTGGTATGCTCCTTTACGACTGTTCTGCGCAGAAACTTTATGTCCGTGTGTTCAGCGGGAATGGCAAAGTGAGGAGGCGTTGGGTCTGAACGACCATAGAGGTAGAGAACCTTTTGTTCTACTTCTTCGCCGTAGTATTTGTTCAAGGCATAGTAAAGCTCGTCCAACATGGCGTATGCGCCATATGGAAAACGATTAGGCAATAGATGGATAATCTGTATTGTCATTCTGTCCAACCAAGCTCCTGCTTATCGAAGATGTATCGCACAACTTCATAGACAACAGCGTTGCCTCCCTTGGCATCAGTAACGATATTTGATGCTTGCTGAACTTCGGGAATTGCATCAGCAGGACAGGCGGTAAACCCACAAAGCTCCATCGCTGCAATGTCATTCTCCGCGTCGCCGATATAAGCAACCTGTTCAAGCGGTATGCCTTTTTCTTCGGCAAGCATTTTGAGGTCAGCCACCTTATCGCTAGAGCCACTGATAATAAGAGTGTCTGTCGCTCTCCCTTTCTCTTCAGCACAACCATCCGTAGCCGAAGTCAGCATATATGTTTCCATGCCTTCTTGTCTTGCCCTGTGGAGAGCCCAAAAATCTCTCGTATGAAATGCCTTCATAACGCCACCTGATTCGCTAACAAAATAGCGACCATCGGTGAGGGTTCCGTCCACGTCTGTCACGATCATCTTGATGTTCATTGCTACCTCTTACTTGATGACTTTCAACTTGTCTCTCTGTGCTTGCTCATCGGCATCCATTTGCTCAGGACGACGGTCAAGGGCTCGATGGATGGCGTTGAGGTCTCGAACGAGCTTGGATAGGCCCTGCGGCTCTAGGCTCGCTGAGGCATCTGTATGGCGAATCATACGGTCGTCAATGAAGTGACGCTCAATCCACTCCGCGCCGAGCGTATAGCCCGCGATGTCCGCAGCGATACCCTTGCCGTGGTTGCTGAATCCAATGCGGATTGGGCTTCCACGGTATCGCGTAGCCAGAGCGTCTATCTCCAAGAGATGTAGGTCTTCAAATGGACACGGATACTTGCTCGTGCAATGATAGAGAACCACTCGCTCTTTCACGTTCTTGTGCGCAATCCATCCGCCTAGTTCTGACATCTCATCCGAAGTGGTCATGCCCGTAGATAGATGAATGTCGCCTGTATACGAATCTCGTAGATAGTTCATCATTTCCCAGTCTTGATTACAGGCACTAGGAACTTTGATGAAGTCGGGGTTCATGGCAACTACTTCACGAGCAGATGTCATATCCCACACCGATGTCGAATAACCTATTCCGATTTCCTCGCAATACGCTTTGAGCTTTATATGGTCTTCGATGGGCAACTCAAGATTCTGTCTATGCTCTAAATAAGTATCGCCATAGGAAAACATCTGATTCGGATGAGGCTTGTGCTTAATGGCCTCTGGAACCGACTCTTCAGGATTTCGCTTCTGAAGCTTGACGTAATCCGCGCCACAAAGCTTGGCGAGGCTAATAAGCTCCTTAGCTCTATCGAACTGACCGAGATGGCAGCAGCCGATTTCAGCTATAACTTTGGGTTTGGCGTAGCCTTGTCTCACAGGAAACCTCCGTAATGGTTGGCAAGAGATTCAAGCATAACGAAATCATCTTCAGTATCTATTTGCAATGATTCGAAATGAGTTGTCTCATATAGGTAAGGGTTATCTCCAATACGACCCTTCCTTCTCAAGTTATCGACAGAAACAGCGTAAAGGTTTCCGTTGTCGTGATACATCATGTCTTCATCGGGTATATCTTGTCTGCGAGGACGGTTGTTGGGGTCGTAATCAGGAATCGCCTGACCTTCGCGAACTCGCCAGAAAAACGGAGTATGAGATGAAACGGTCATCACGCTATCAAAGCCTTCTTCCATTTTTCTAAGACATCTGTCAATCATCTTGGATGGTCGAGCAGGAGAAGTCGGCTGTAACAAAACCGCGTAACCAAACTCAATACCGTGTTCTTCTTTCATGTAATCAATAGCATGAATCATTGCAGGCTCAGTTGGGGCTTCATCTGTGCAAAGCTCTTCAGGCCGAGGCACGCAGTAGAGATGAAACTTCAAATCGGCTGTTCCATCAGGACGGTCGCCCCAATAGTTCCATTTACTAAACGCCCTGTTTGCCTTACAGCAAGTAGTAACGTGAGGGCAGTTCGTGCTAACTACTGTTGTATCTATGATACTGCTATATACCGACGCATTGATAGACCAATCGATGACCGGCCTCTTGCAAAGAGTTCGGAAGTTTTTACCTTTAACTCCCTTCGATCCTGCTCGGGCTGGTATGATTCCCACAACCCGCTTACCATTCAACATAACCTACCTCAGCTTGTCAATAGCGTCTTCAACTGACATCCTTGGGAAAGTATCAAGAATGCCATCGGAGCAGTTGATAATTTCAACTTTGTCTCTATTACATTCTTCGAACGCTTCCCAATAAATCTTGAAGTCATCAAAGTGGCTTTGAGCCTCTTGCAGATATTTGGCCTCCGTAATTTCTGGTATAATGGGATAGACATGCGACTCTCCAGGAAACTCCCAGAAGTAACGCTTGTCGTCTTCTTTCTGACAATCGCATCCAAACAGCATAAACTTGCGAATACCCATGATGTATGCAATATGCAGCGAGGTTGCTAGAGATGTCCTCGCCCCAATGAGCGGTCCATTTGGATTGTCTGTGAGATTGATGTTGCTCTTACTCTTTGCGCACCAACTCATATGGTCGTAGTAGACTTTCTTGTCTTCAGGTATATGCTTCGCAAATCGCTCTAGTTTCGCACGGTACAAGAACTTCATGCACTTCGAAGGAACAATGTATTCGCGATAATAGTTCCAGAACATGATTCCATGGTCATCGCTAACATAGTAATCAGTATCAGGAAGCTTTGCGATAGATGAGTTTACACAGAACGTTACAAAACTATCATCAAACATATCGATATCGAAGTGCCTCAAAGAAGGCCCCGCTCCGAGGATACAAGCCACCTTACCCTCATGTATGTTGTGATAGTCTTCCATCTTTGTCATGAAAACTCTTTTCTCACATCCTCAATGTTGACTTTCTCAAAACAATCAACCCGGCTAATTGGATTGCAGTTGTAGACAAGACAGTTTCTATGCATCGCAAAATCGAGCAATGCGGGATACGCTTTGTTGTTGTAACCGAAAGCATATTGCTGATTGTCCATACTATTTGGCTGAGATGATAGTCCCCGCTTTGGCTGACGCTCTCGCGGCCAGAACTGCCAATAATGGCTCTTGCCGTTCTGAGCATACTGGTCCACGCCAAGCAGGTATACTCTGCTACAGCCCGCCTGTATCGCTAAGTCGAGCGAAGACGGAACGCTTGAGCAGTAAGCAAGGCCCGTATCATTTGGGCGGACTACATCTTCCGAAGTTGGTCTTGGTTTGAACTCATAGAAATCGGTCGTATCAAACTTGCCATACAAAGATGACCAGCTATCACGAACAACCTTATTCGCCTTGGACCTCAGTACGAGCTTCCAATAATCCCAAGCCATCACGCCCGAATCATTTGAGACCCAATACCGCTTATGGCTATCGCCTCTGTGCCAAGGCATCAAAAGGATGGATGAGTTGACAGAGAAAACAACGTGGTTATGTATGAAGCTTAGATCGACATCCTTGAGGCTCGTGCCCGCGCCAACAATAAACGCGACCTCACCGACATGGGAGTTAATAAAGCGAGTATATGAGGGCAGAGTAGTTGTCATGCTATAGTCCTATCGCCAAAATCCCTCAAAACCTGTTGTAGCGTCGTCTTGGGGAACGATTTTACAAGACCGTGTTCAGAGACATACAGCACCCTCTTCTGCGCATCGGGATTGGCAGCAGCTATTCTGTCCCAGTATTTACAGAACTCCAAGCAATGCAAATCAACCTTCTGATTGTCAACGCTTGGACGATTGGGCTGATACCGAACCACACGAGAGTCTGTTCGATAAGGACGAGGCTCGCCATCGAACTGCCAAAAGTATCTCTTGTTGTCTGTGTAGCAAGCATCACAGCCAAGCAGCACGATTGGGTCACACCCCATCAGCCACGCGATATGAAGAGCGCTGCCAACAGATGTCCTAGACGCGACAATGTAACCGTCCTCTGTTAGCTCATAGCCTTCTTCAGATTTCGGGTCAAAGTCAGGGCTATGCTGAGCAACATGGTCATAAAGCGTAACCTCGCCCTCGCGAAAGAAATGAACTCTCTCGCCAAGCTTTGCGCGATGCAGAAACTTCGAGCATTTGCTCTGCACGGCTGTATCTCGAAACCAAGACCAGTTTGCAGACGCAGAATCATCCGTAATAAAGTAATCGCAGTCTGGTTTCTTGACTATTGAACTGTTGACTGTGAACGTTACGTAGTCGTCAAGAGACGACATATCATGCAAGCGGAGCGAAGGGCCTGCGCCGAGAATGAAAGCCATCTGTCCTTTGTGTTTATCAAGCAGTTCATCAACTGGCAAACAGGTCCGGCTCGTGCTTGGTAGCATTTTCTAGTTCCTCTTCAAGTCGCTGCCGGCTTTCTTCTAAGTAGTCTGCATTGACCTCAATACCACGATACGCTCGACCATGATTGATGCATACCACTCCGACTGTTGCCATGCCGCTGAACGGGTCCAGCACGATTGGCTTCTCAATCTCTTCACCTTCTATCGTGTCCCATCCAAGATGCTTGACCTCAGTGATGTGGCGTCCTGAATCACGGAAAGCCATTCCTGACTCGTCTTTCTTCGCGTTCGTGCCAGGACGAGTAGCGTATCTCTTCTTTTCGACAAGGCGTCCTATTGGCTCGCCTGTCTTTGTAACGCCAAAGTCGCTTGTGGAGGCTCGAACCATAATCTCTGCCAACTGCGGAGGGAACGTTGCAAAATGCTCCGAGGCGTTCTTGCGAGTCAATACATCAAAGACCCAAAAATCAGGGTCAGGATCCAGAAGGATGGTATCTCCGTTGCGGAAGTTTCGAGTCGTCAGACCCGCAGCTTCTTTGGCAGACAACTGGTCATAGTAATAGTTTCTAGGCCTCTTCGTGAACATGAAGATAACCTCTAGGTTGTCATGAGGACGATTGTTGCCGCCACGAGGCATCCCATTCCGCTTGAGCCAAGGAAACCATCTTCTCTGATACCATCCTCGCTTCTTCATCTCTTCCGCGAACAAGAAGGGAACATTGAGTTCATTACCCTTGTCGCCTTTGTCGCCGAGATTTACCCACAGCGTTCCGTCATCACGAAGAACACGATGACACTCGTCGAAGACATCGCACAGATTATCAAGATAGCTTTTTACCGAGTCTTCATTACCTATCTGCTCGTCGTTATGGTAATCTCGTTGAGCATAATAGGGCGGGCTGGTAATGATAGAGTGAACGCTTTCGCTAGCGAACTCTTTTCTCAGCACAGCAGCAGAAGAACCATGATGAAGCTCTATGTTATTCTTCTTCAGATTTGTCATTGGTTTCTCTGACCATAAATATCAACGGCAACTTGAGGAAACTGGATACATTATCAAGCTCTTCGAGGTCTTGAACTATTGTCGCATATAGCTCAATAATCTCATAGACATCTAACTCATCATTCTGAACAGCGTCGTTAATTTGTTCTGCCTGTCTAAGTAGATGACCTGATATATCAGGGTTCGGATTGCGAGTGCAAAACTCAACGTGCAGCTTAATCATGAGTCGCATAACTTCTATGCAATCTTCATGCAGTGATTCATCATAAAACACATTATCCATCTTGTAACCCTATATAGTTATGCATCATGGCTATAGCAATCTTGTCAAGGTCTACCCCCTCGGACTTTGCAACTTCCATGAGTTCGTGATACGCTCGCCATACATCTTCGTTTGATTCTCTTGCTTCATAACAAGAGACAAGCTCCATAGCTGCCCTTGCCATACTCGGAGACAAATCGTGTTCCGTCTTCTTGAGGTAAACTATGATAATCGCAGCATATTTGTTTGCTGTTTGGATAATCAAATCCTGCAACTCTGTTGCCTTTACATCGCTCATGCCTTTTCCTCCAGAACACCCATCTCTGTAAGGAACTGACTCGGCTTCGTTCGTTTATTCATGAAGTTTCTGCCGCTACGAACTTGCCTATTGCGACATCTGCTCAGAATCAATCTCTCCTTGGCGCGGGTCATAGCGACATAACAAAGTCGCCGTTCCTCATCAACCGACCTCTCTGCCTTAGAACGGAAGTGGGGCAGAATATCATCCTCCATAGAAGGAATGATGACCACAGGAAACTCCAAGCCCTTTGCCGCGTGCATCGTCATCAGCGTCACACGGCCCTGCTGCGTTTCCTTGTCACTGCTTGAAGTTAAGGCCTGCCTAGCAAGGTAGCCTTCGGTGTTCTTCCGAGATGCTTCGCCTGCAACGGCGGCATCCTTCGATAGCTCGTTGATGTAGTTTTCTCGCTCCAAGAAATCATCGGCATACTTCTCTCGCAAGAAATCCAGGTAGTTGAGTTTCGTCACAAACTCGTAAAGCATCTGACCAATGTTGTATTGCGAGTAGTCCGCGCTAAAAGTCTCATAGATGAGCTTCAGGCTTGCGAGAACCGCTTCTTTCTTCGGAACGCTCGCGAGATACTGCGGAGCCAAACGAAGAGCTTCTAGCATGTCTACATTGTTCTCTTGGGCATAGTTTTCAATCTTGCCCAGTGTCACGTTGCCTATTGAGCGTGCAGGCTTGTTGATGAAACGACTTAGAGCCATGCCATCTCGCGGATTGACGTAGAACTTGAGCATCGCAAAGCAGTCTTTGATTTCTGCTCTATCGAAGAAGCTCTGACCGCCAACCATATTGACCGGCATCCCAAGGTTGCGAAAACCGAGTTCGATATGCTGAGAATGCGCATTGACTCGATACAGTACGGCACAGTCTTCAGGACCGTAGCCATGCTCCATCATGACCTCATACACTTTGTCCGCAACCCATGAGCCCTCTTCTCTCGAAGAGTCGTGTTCATAATACTCGATAGGAGCGCCCGATGCATTGACGGTCTTGAACTGAACCTTGTCGCGTCCGTCGTTCCAGCGAATAAGCTGTTCAGCGCGTTCAACAATCTCAGGCGTCGAGCGATAGTTCCATGGGAACTCGATCACTTTTGCCTGGTTCTGCTTAACGAAATCGTTGATGTTATCGTAACGAGCGCCACGCCAGCCATAGATGGATTGGTCAACATCGCCAACCATGACAACGTTCTTATGGACGCTCAGAAGGTTGACCATTTCGAACTGAGCCAGGTTCGTGTCCTGCGCCTCATCAACCTGAATGAACTTGAAACGGTCTTGGAGCCGCTGCAAGACCTCCGTGTCTTTCTTGAGGAGACGAATCGTCTCCGACAGCAGCCCACTAAAATCTACCTGATTATTTTTCTTGATTCGCTCTACATACTCTTGAGCAACACGAACCTTGTTCTCATCATCATGGACCTCGCCGAATCGCTCAATAGGCAGCAGTCGCTCGCGAGCCGTGTTCGCAATCCAGCACAGCCCAAATATCTCACCTCGCTTGTAATCGAAACCAAGCTGACGAGCAGTCTGAGACATGACATCCTCTTGGTCAGAGGAATCCATAATGGTCATGCCATCTACATAGCCGATGCTTCTGCCAAACCTTCTCAGTATGTTTGCAGACAACGAGTGGAACGTGCTGACATACAAATCGCTTACAGCATCTCCAAGGCGAGCGCGAAGTCGCTCTTTCATCTCGGCGGCTGCTTTGTTTGTGAAGGTAATACAGAGGATGTTGCGAGGCGAATGACCCTTGTCTATAAGGCGGGCGGTTCGCTCGACGACAACACGAGTCTTGCCCGAGCCTGGACAAGCAGAGATAAAAGCTGAACCATACTCGTGATTCGCTGCTATCTCTTGCTGTTCATTCAGAACGGCCTTTGGCTCTGCCGCAGTCTGAGCATCCTTTTCCTGGTTGTCTTTTTGGTTTGACAATATGCCCATTGGGAATTCCTACTCCTTTGAGATGCAGGTCGTTGTCTTGTTCTTCTCTCGTGTCAGCAACGATGGCAAGCAGCATATAGGGTGCTACATAGCCAACGTGATTGTAAAGAACTTCACCTTCATCAGATAAAACTTGCGTATGAGGTAGCTCATCGACTTTATGCTGCTCGCAAAGCTTGTCATTCACTTCGTCATCTGCATCTACGAACTCGTAAGAGAACCCGTGCATGTCGAAAGCCTTCGTCAAATGACTGCAAGACTTGCATGTATTTGAGCCAAATATGCGTATTTTGAGTTCGCCGCTGCTCATTCCACGTTATCCTTGAAAGTATCGAAATGCTCGGCCATTTTCTCGGTTATATCGTGGTATTGCTCCTGCGTTCCCTTCGGAGGTTCGTAGTAGGGAACTCCTTCGGCCAGGAAGTTAATCTCTTTGCCTATCATGTCTTCGCAGAAATGATGCAAATGCTCAGATTCTACCTGATCAACAGCAACGATGCCCACAGCCTTGAGAAGGTCTGGACTGGGCCAACAGAATGACTGCTCGGTGCCTGAGTCGAGAAACAAGAAGTGCCAAATGATGAGGTCTTTTTCCTCGTCGTATTTAGCTCTCAGTATCTTCACTCTCTGACTGTTGATCTGTTCGTCCATGCTCTCTCAAATCTTTCTGGTAGCTCCAATACGCATTCATCAGGTGATCAATGCGTTCTACCCTCTCTTCTTCGCTTTCGTTGACTTTGATATCAGTCAGAAACTCCATACCCGACTCGCCAAAGATATGCAGCAAAATATGGTCGTGATAAGTCCTGTAGCTACCGCCAAAATCATCAGTTATAAGTTCAGGTTGAATACCAATCATTCGTTCAACTTGTTTGACTTCTCGCCAAATAGCATCAGACTTCTTTTTGGTAAACTCTGAACCATCAGCCGTAGATACAAGACCACATTGAGGCTTGGTATCAGGATAGATAACCTTCAGTCTCTCATATCGCGGCTTCCACTCTTCTTCAGGAGTTATACCATAGACACGGCAGTTGTATGGTCGAGTCTCATGCTGACCACACATCTTCGATTCTCTATCCCAAAAGACGCAGCCCTTGACATGGCTCTCTTGCATATAGTTCTCAAGAGAACGGCGAATAAGCTCTCCGACCTTCTCATCAGACCAGTTGTGCGTGATATAATCCCATGTCAATAAGAACTCTGAATAGAGAACTTGCGGATTCTGCAACTCGCAACACCATGCGCCGCATCCGCCTTCATCAACAGGCTTGCCGATATGCTCCATACATCCTTTAGTATCTGGTATTTTCTTATACAGATACTCTAAAGACTTTCGAGCATTCTCTAACTTATGACTATCTTTGGTGGAACCGTACATTGTTCTTTATCAAATTGCTCAACTGGTTCAATGTAAGACATGACTCTAAGTCACTGCATAGCTGCTCATGCTTACTTCTGGTCTCTTCTACCTCTTGTAAGTCATATCCAAGCAAAGACAAAAGCGTAATCCAAGTATGTATAGTAGTAGGTGGAATAAGTTCTAATATCTGATTCCGCCATCTTTCAGCATCTTGCGATTCTTCTTCCGAAAGCTCAGAGTAGGAAAACGCCTTGATACCATTTAGGTCGTCAGCAATGGCCTTTGGAATTCTCATATCTCTAGCTTATCAAACTCGTTACTTGTCGTTTCAGCTTCCTTCTTTACCGTCTTGACCTTCTTCGTAGTCTTAGCGACGGGTTCAGGAGCTTCATCTTCCTTTGGCTCAAACTTGACAGTCAAAGACTGCTTATCCTCTTCTCGCTCAACAAAGTCGCCGAGGTTGTTGTTCTGGTCAAGCTCATTGAGAACCTTGTTGAGTTTGGTCTTATTGATTTTGACCGTCTGCTCAACACCAGCCTCGTCAGCCATGTTCAATGATTCTAGATGCTCGACAAGAGCTTCTTCATCTGCGACGCTCCACTTGCCCTTGATGTTGCGGATGTTTGCGTTACCCAAGCCTGGAAACTTCAAGCTCTTCTTGCCACGACGGTCCATGCAGTCAAGAACCGCATCGCGGAGCGTATCAATCTTCTGCTGGTTCTCTTTGATTTCGGCATCGTAGAAAGCCGCACGACGCTGCTTGATGGCTCGAACATGCGCGATGGCATCCTCGGCGCGCTGAATCTCCAAGAGAGCATCCTCAAGCTCAGCCGTGTTTTCAAACTGACTGATACCGGCGAGAACCTCTTTGATCTTATCGCTTGCTAACGTTTCGTATTCATCGTAATCAAACTCGTGCGACATTTGCTTCTTCCTTTATCTTGGTACTACTTTCAAAACGATGGCGGTCTTCGTGCTGCCATCAAACTCAGCGTTGTCAAAGCTTGGCTCAATTACAAGGTCGAGACCTTTCTTCACGCCTTCGCCCTTTGCGATGATCGCTGCCTTCGTAGCATTGCTAAGAGAGGGCGCTCCAACCACTTTGAGCTTTGCAGAGCCATGCTTTCCAATAACCGTCAAGATAGCTCCTGAAAGCTTCTTGACATAATCCTTACGGCTGGCGTCCCTGTCTGCTTCGGAATCTCCAAAACGGCTCTCTCCACGAACCTTCAGCAAAGTAGGGTCATCATTTGTCTGTGTCATCTCATTCTCCTTCAACGGAAATCGCCGTAGAACTTCCTCCTTTTCTCACGCAGATGAGGGTCGTTCCACACGGCTGATGAATGACATATCGACCGGAAATCACAATAACCACAATCCATTGACTCTTTGGAGACTGGTCGTGGTGGAGGGAGTTTCTTTTCTTCAACCATCTCGGTCATGATGTTTGCTTGTTCGATAATCTTCTTCCACATCGCTTCGTTGCGAGGAACCTGATATATCTTCGTGTCACAGTTATCTTTATTCTCGTAAATCAGAACGCCATATTGCAAGTCAAGAATATGCGTGTAGATAGTTAGCTGAACTCGATAGTGGAAATGGGGCAACGCGCCAAGCTTCTTGAACTTGAACGAGTTGATTGTCTTCATGTCTACCACGATTGGCTTCTGCGGTAGCTCATTTTCCTTGAACAACATTCGCACAGCATTACCCGTTTTGTAGACAGAGGCATCGAAGTTTGAGAAGTCAAGGATGATGTCGGCGTGACCATGGAAGTTTAGCTCTTTATCGACGACCGAAATTTCCTGGTAGTCGAACTCACATGAACCACAGTTGCATTTCTCTGGTTTGAAAATGCCAATCTTGTTGTCGCGGCCATGAACACGAGAGCCTTTGGCTGGCTTCTCTTTGGGCTCGCCAACATGCTTGCCTTCATCATCGTATTCGCGACACAATGGATTACGACACTTCCAATAGCCTCGGAGAACACCCATATCAATGAAGTATTGTTCCCAACGAGTCTGAATGATGTGACCTGTTTCCCAAATGCGACACATGCGAGGGTCTGGCTTTGCGGGCTCCCCCTCGATGAGACCTCTCTCGGCGTATCGCTGATACTGCATCTGGCGCAGACAGCTACCAAAGGCTGATGGGTGATAGACCTCGTAACCTCTTGGTGGACCATTGAGGTTCTTCCACTTTAGATGGGTATTGACGAGATTGATTAGGTTTACTACTTCAGGCGGCTGTTTCTGTGGTAATGGCATGCCATTCTCTTTCTATGTAACTACTGGCTAGCTCTTTCGACTCTTTGAGTAAACGATTGAAAGCTTTCACGCCATGGTTGCTTATGAAGTCGTCCGGGTCTTTGATGCCTTGAGGCAATCTGACAGGGATGAAGTTGACATCAAAAGTAGCAAGACTTTTCTCGTCATACATTCTCATGGCGCGAATTATGTTCTGCCATCCAGACTTGTCTCGATCAAACGCAAGATAGAAGTCGGAGCAATATCTTCTAAGCTGACATACATGGTCAAACGTGAAGGCGCTACCAAGAACTCCAACGGCATTGATCAAGCCATTTGCATGCAATCGACACGTATCGAACTGCCCCTCGACGAGAACGACTGCGTTCCAGTTGAGGATGTTCTTCTTCGCGGTCTGAATGCCATACAAAAAACGCTTCTTATCAAACTGCTCATGAAGGTGTGGACGTTCCTTATGGTCCGTAGCTCGAAACTTTCTGCTCGTTAGGACGATAAGATTATCATGAGCGTCATACAACGGCATGATGATCCTTTCAGACCAATCATGCCCGACACGCTTAGGGATGTAACCGAACTTGAACTTCTTCAAGACTTCCAATGAGATACCACGGACATCTGTGAGATATTTGAGCGCCTCCAGAGTGTCTTCGGTAGTCTCTTGGAAAAGAGTCTCATGAGCCAGGTCGCATATTTCGGCTCGTTCTACTTCGGTGAACTTCGTGATCATAGATCAGGTTGTTCGTCAGCGGCAGCAGGTATAGTAACTGCTTCCAACTTTTCCTTATCTGGTTCTGCGGCTTTACGCTTGGTGCGTCGCTTGCGCTTCGGCTTCTCGGTTTCCTCAGCGGTGTCGTCGGATGAGCCCTTTTCAAACTTCTGATGGGCTTCGATGTTCAAAATTTCTGGAGGCAAAGGCGTTCCGCGTTCATCCGCAGCTTCCTTGATTTCCTCAAGCAACTCGTCCATGTTGTCAATCTCGGACAGAGCCTCGATAAACTCACGGCGACCATCTATCTTGAGGTCTCCCCACGAGAACGTATTCTTACGCTTGCTGATGACACGAACCTGGCGACCCGTGTTGAAGATAACCTCTTCGATATCAGGGAAGTAGGGCTTGTAGTAAACAGGCATCTTGATACCTGCCTTGTGAGGCATCGAGAAACGGTTCTTCTCAATCCATGCGTTCGCCGAGCCAGCGATAAGCTCGTCTTCGCCGTTGTCGCCTTCGATATAGATCAACGAGTCCTTACTGCTCAGCTTGTTGACCTTGAGAATAATCGAAGCCTGGTGACGAAGCGTGTTACCGCCCTTGGTTCCTTCGGGATTGCCGAAACTCACGCCAGGCTTCTCGCGTAGCTGATTGATTGCAATAACCAAGCAGTTGTTCGCAGCGGCCAATGAGTTGATAGCTGGTATTGTCTTGCCGAGAACACGAGCCAACGAAGCCATCGTATCCTTTTCAGCCGAGTTCTCAAGCTCAGCCTTGGTGACAAGAGCAGCAATCGAGTCAATCACGATGACATCAGCGCCGGCCTTGATGGTCTCTGCAACAGAGTCCAAAATCTGCTCTGCGTAGTAAACATCCTCGGGATTGTCCTTGTCATACATGCGCATGCGACCAATCTTCGAAAGGTCTACACCGTTGATCTTGGACAAGCCTTCGCTGAATGAGTTTTCAACATCAAACCAAACGGGAGTCAATCCCATCCGCTGAGCGTAACCACAGATACGGTAAGCCAATGATGACTTGCCGCCGCCAGGACCGCCGTAGATCATGCAGATACAACCGAGAGGAAGGCCACCGACTTTGCTCTCATCGAACTTGCCGAACTCTTCGTCTTCCATAAGGCCACGAGCAATGTAGTAATCAAGCTCGGGATGACCCGTTGGAATCAGTACCTTATTCTCGTATCCACCCCACTCAAAACCTTTCAAGTTCTGTAGGGCGGCTTTCTTGTTTTTCGCCATCTCAAAATTCTCCTTGCATAGGTATAGAAACAGGGGCCGCGACCGCTTAGGCCACGGCCCCTTCAAAGCATTCTGGATTATCCGTTAGGATTAGAAGGGGAAGTCGTCGTCAGACGCATCCTTACCGGAACCGGCGGATACTGTCTCGCTTGACTCGCTGCTTCCACCACCGTCGCCGGACGGAGCCTTGAGACCAAGGGCCTCTTCGATCTTGTCCTGCGGGGTCGCACGGAAGATATCGAGCAGGGCGTGGAGTCCCTTTCCATCATCCTTCAGATACTCTGCTTCCTCATCGGAGAACGGAGTCTGCTTGAGAGGGATTACCTTGTACTTGGTGTTGCGAGGGTTGTTGCCTTCTCGCTGAACCTTGATCTTGAAATCGCAGCCCTCTGGACCGCCGGGAGCAACTTCCCACTCCTCAGCCCAATCAGCAATCTGATTGAAGATGGTCTGAGGCATCTCAAGAATCTGAAGCTCGCCAGACTCGCGGTTGATTACGTTCAGGGCGTAGCGGCAAGCAGGCTCCTGATTGTAAACATTGCGGATGACGCACTCTTCGGGGTCCGACGTTATTGCGGATAGGAATGGTCGTTCGGAACCAGCAGGCTGGTCTACATAATAACGGTAGAACTTGACCGGACGGCCAATGCAGCGAATCTGATACTCGCCGGGCTTGAGACGGAGGAAATCGCTTCCGCTGCGGCCCTTCTTGTTATTCTTCTCACGATCACCCCAAGATACTACGTTTGCCATAACTTTTTCTCCTTATATTCAGTGTTGGCAGTGCTAACGTTTCAGTGTTTTAGCGAGACAAGAACACCTTGAATCGCTGAAGCCAGTGACCAGTGTCTCTTTGAACCAGTGGTTTTAGGAGAACAAAAGTCTTTGTCCAATCATCTACTGTAGTTCGTCGTGTAAATCCTTCGATTTACCAGTCTATTTCTACTGCTCCATTCGTCTTTTTATCTATCGACTTTTGGCCCTGTGAGGATGACGTATTCACTCCTTTTTGGGGCTTATTTTCGATAGAATCAAAGTCCGACAACTTAGGGCTCTGGACGCTACCAGAACCGCCTTCATGACGCTCAATTGTCTTCTGAGGCATAGACATCGTAACCTGTCTACTCAGCGAGTCATAAGCGGCATCGAGGTTTGCAAGGATATCCTTGCTCGTATCATGCATGGTCTCTAGTTTGTTAAAGTATTCAATCATATCATGCATGCGGTCATAGATGACGCCTTCTTGCTTAGCGGCAGGCTTTTCATATTTGACCATAGCAACAAGACCCTCGAATAGTGGGACAAGTCGCTTCCATAGGTAATACTGAGAGTTGACCTGCGCACGAATCTGAGTCACACGGTCACGACACTGCTGAATCTCTTGCATTTTGCTTGCAATAGCATTGTGGTCGCTCATGCTGACACGGATATCAACGTATGCGGTCTTGAGTTCTTTGTAGAACTTGCCAAACGGAATCTCTCGACCTGCAACATATCGCTGAAGAGCATTAATTTTGCGGTCATAAAACTCTTGCCACATCGGAGACGGACAAGTCACGAGCCAGCCGTTTGTTTCAAGCTCGTCTATAGTTTGCTTTTGCTTGGGAGAGGTTTTTACTTCTTCTTTAGGTGGCGATACGTCGCTATCGTCGGGCCGAACTTCCATATCATGTTCTTTCTCATCTCGGGACTCATCTGCCGAATCGGTGGCCTCTTCACTTTGCTCCACTTGTTCAGTTGGTGCGGGTTCAGTGGTTTCGGATGAAACAGGGCTCTCGGCGACAGTGGTTGTGGTTTCTTCTTGGGGAGATGCTTGTCCTTCATGATCGGCCTCGCTTTCTGAAGAAGGTTCTTGCTCGGTATCATCTGGCTTATCGCCATATTCTACCTGGCCTTCGTCAGAAGGCTCGATAGCTTGCTTGACGACATCAGCCTTGTCCTCAAAAGACGCATCATCTTCTGTGACTGCATC
>Ga0180433_10004446_pt1 | contig 19711 bp, 17 predicted proteins | sample SS_ome_8_FD_132980 | JGI IMG/M metagenome (GOLD analysis project Ga0180433, IMG submission 132980) | Hypersaline lake sediment archaeal communities from the Salton Sea, California, USA - SS_1_D_1 metaG | ecosystem: Environmental > Aquatic > Non-marine Saline and Alkaline > Hypersaline >... | reverse complement strand
TTCTGAAGGATGGAAGGATGAACGTGCATCTGATGTTAAATGTGGTTATAGGCATACTTGGTCTGAGGATGGGAATTACACAATTAGAGCAAAGGTAAAAGATATAATGGGGGAAGAAAGCGATTGGGCATCTCTTGAGATTACTATGCCAAAGACCAAGCAGTCCTCAAACTATGGGTTCTTGCGGTTCTTAGAAAAACATCCTCATATGTTTCCTATTATAAGACAAATAGTAGGATTAGAACAATGAATATTTAATAATCTCATTTGAATTATAAACAAGATTATTTTCTTTTTTTCTCAATATAAATCATAAGTGATTTTCTACCTTAATTTGTGCTAGTTTGTTCTCAATGCGAGACTGTATTGCAGGATCTTTCAGCAAATCTTTAAGCAATATAGTCATTACATTGTCCATTTTCTGTCTTTTTTCCTCTGTTTTCATCACTGTTTCTAAATTAAGGGGGGCACCGCACTTTAAACAAAATTTTCCAGTTGGTGGGTTCATTTTCTCGCAACGATGGCATTTCTTGGGAGATAATTCTTCTATTCTTTGTTTCTCCTCCTTTTTTAAGCCACAAATTTTGAGGAGAGCACTGTCAACATCTCTGCCAGAAAGATGGACATAGGTTGAGGGCATGTCTGAACCCTGGACCCATCCAAAATGTTGATTCATTTGTGCTTCTGTTAGATGGTTTGCAAGTTCAGTGGCTCTTGAGTGCCTGAAGAGATGGGGATATATTTTTTTCTTTATGCCGGCATTCTTGGCGATAACCCCAATCTGTTTTCTGACACTGGGGTAGTGGATTTCTTTATATCTATTGTTGGCACCTATTCCTATCCATAGCTGTGATTCAGGATTGTCTCGATTTGGATGCATCTCGATCAGAGTGGCAAGGAGGGATGAATAAGTAATGATTCTTATCCTTCGCATTCCTGTTTTGCCGTTAACTATTATTTTTGCCCCGTATTCGTCAAATACAACATGTTTTATTTTCAGAGACAGCAACTCGCCTATTCTACAGCCGCTTTCGTACAAAACAGCTATGAATGCCTTGTCTCTTGGATGATCGGCTGTTTTAATCATCTTTTCGATATCTTTGATGGTCAGAAGTTCCTCAGGGAGTTTGTTTTTTGTCTTAGGGGTACTCTTAATCCATTTGACTTTGTCAGGATATTCTTCACCGTCATTGAGCCATTTGTAGAATTTTTTTATTGAGACCTTGGTGGCATGTTTGACATTTGATGAATAATTGCTTTTTTCCAGTGTTTTTATAATCTTTACGATATCTTTTTTATCTGTTTTTGCAAGATCCTTTCTGGCCCATCTTGCCACATTTTGCAGGCAAAACAGATGCTTCAAGGTTGTTGGAATAGCAAGACCCTCAGCTATACAATGATCACAGAAGTCCGATAGTAGGCGCTTGGTGGCATTAGGGAGACTAGATTTTTTCATTTTTTTTATTGCCAGATCAAACCTTCTTTCGTACTTGTGTATGTCGAATTTCTCCATACATATCCTTAATTGTAGTGGGCATATATGGAAACTGAGAGTGTAACCTGCAGTTTGGTGGACCGGGTGTCAGGTTAACCTCAAGTTAGTATCCCACCTTATATGCAGTCCATTACAAATTGTAGACTTTTCCAAAAATGGACTGTTGTTGTATTATTGGTTTCTTTCAAATAAATAGTTAATGCATTAGGAGTATAAGTTTCATATTGGAGCCTTCGTAGATATGCTCAAGCAACTTGATATCCTACTTTTATACAGACCTCAATGTAAATACTGCAAATCCTTCTGTAACTAATATTTAGGAAAACAAAAATAAATTAATTTGTATACAAGAGAGTGTAGATCGCAAAGTTATATACAATCTTTTAGGAACAAATAACGGAGGAGTTAAGATGGGAGATGAGATTGATGACCATTTGTCAGAGTGAGTAAGGATTCTTCTTTCAATTAATTATAGTGATATTCTGATATATATATCTCGTATATCTGCTCGGGCGACAAAACATCATCCCATATTCCAACTTCGTCTATGAGACCATCTGCGTAAAGGGTTGATTGTCTTCCTATGTAAAGGTTAGAAAGAGTGTTTTCCATTGCTACGTACGAACCTCCACTGTAGTCCATGTCGTCAACCTGTGCACCGTTGATGTATATCTTGAAACCTCTGTTGCCTCCGTTACCGTCATAAGTCCCTACGACATGATACCACTGGTTATTTTGCAATGCTTCCGAATATTTCCTTCCTATCCATGCCCCCTGGGAATCATCGAGGGTGTAGAAGTGCAGGTATCCGTCGCCTACCATCCTTATGTCGAATTCCCTGTTATTTGGATAATCGTCCTTGCCAACAATAACAAAGTTATTTCTGTCGTCCATTTTTATCCATGCAGCTACTGAAAAGGCACTGTCTGACGTCCCGTTGCCAAATGACAGACTATCGTCGTCCGTTACTTCGACATAGTCATTGTTCCCGTCGAAACTCAGTCCCTCCTCGACCTTTCCGGATGTCCATGTTGCGCTGTTGACCATTCCATCGTTGTCACCAGATGCATCTTGGGAAACAGAGCCATTTCCCTCCTCGAACTGCCAGTAGGAGGATGTGTTGATTTTGTCCCCTATGGCTGACTGGTTGTACATCTCGTATATCTGCTCGGCTGAGAGCACGTTGTTCCATATCGCTACCTCGTCTATCAGGCCGTCCGCGTACAGGGAAGATTGTCGTCCGATGTAAAGACTGGAATCCGTGTTTTCCATTGCTATGTACGAACCTCCGCTGTAGTCCGTGTCGTCAACCTGTGCTCCGTTGACATAGATTTTGAAACCGTTGCTGCTTCCGCTGCCGTCGTATGTTCCTGCAACATGGTACCACTGGTTGTTCTGGAGAGCCTGCGAATACTTCCTTCCTATCCATGCCATCCCTTTTGAGTCATCGAGTGTGTAGAAGTGCAAGTATCCTGGCCCTACCATCCTTATGTCGAATTCCCTGTTGTCTGGGTACTCGTCCTTGCCGACCACTATGAAGTTGTCCCTGTCGTCCATGTATATCCATGCCGCTACTGAAAATGGAGAGTCAGAGATGCTGTCACCGAAGGACAGGGTATCGTCATCCGTTACTTCGACATAGTCATCTGTTCCGTCGAACCTTAGTCCCCCGTCGACCTTTCCGGATGTCCATGTTGCGCTATTGACGGTTCCATCGTTATCCCCTGCGCTGTCACTTGCCTCTGACCCTGAACCTTCCTCAAACTTCCACTGGGAAAACGGATCAAAGGGTATGGGGACTTTCACCTGTTTGGTTACGTTGCTTGTCTCTGAATCTTCGTTTGTTATGGTCAAGGTCACATTGTAGATTCCGGGGCTGTAGTAGCAGTGGACGGGATTCTGCAGGTTGGAATAGTAGTGGTCCCCGAAGTCCCACCACCAGCTTGTTATGGGGCTTGGTGATTGTGAGGCATCGGTGAACTGCACTTTCAGATCATGCGACGGGTCGTCGTCCATTTCAAAATAAAAATCTGCCTCAAAAACAACGGTGTGGTTTATTACGAGATACGGGACGAAAATACCATGTTCTTTGGTCGTGAAAAAGCTGATTGGTATATTGCCCGACCCCCAGTAATTTTCATCGGTTATCTTCCAGCCGTAGTTAGTTGCTTCCTCATCAGAAAAATCCTGCACGTCGTTTGTTACGTCCCATTCCATCCATACCCCCGTGGATGAAGGGACAGATGAGTTTGTAGTGGACTGGGAAGCGTACGACGGCTGTGTGTTCCAGGTTACCGTGTCCTCATCCCAGTCACTTGCCACTCTGTATATGCTCAGGTCCCGGCCGGACGGGTTGTTGTCATCCCAGTTAAAATAGTATGCGTTCAACGTGGCCGAGAGAATTGTCGAATCTTCCGGGATTGAAGATAGATTGAACCTGACCAGTCCGTCGCAGGCCCATCCCAAACCTGAACCAGAGTTCCGTACTGCAAAATTATTAGTAGACCCGAAATTGGTGTCAGGAGACGTGTGGGCTATTTCCGCATCATCAATCGGATAAAATATATTCACACCAGCATGCTCTTCGTACTGGTCCTGTATCTCTTCTTCGCTTAATGGCCTTTCGTAGATTCGGACTTCATCGATATAACTATTATGAAAGCTTGTTTGACCAAACGCTGCGCGCCCTATGTTCAATTGAAATTGCTGCGCATCTGCCATATTAAAATCTGGGCAATCAACACTCTCCTGGAGTTCACCATTCACATAAAGCTTTATTGAATTGGGATAGTCAACAACGCCTGCCAAAAAAATCCATTGATTTTTCGGAAGAGTTTCACCATTGTCTAGTGAAGCAGCATAGTATGCTACCGGGTCTCCATTACGGAGATTCATAATCATTTTACCAACAAATTCAGAATTGCCACTTCTGGTTTTACATAGAGCAAGTGCAAGTTTTTCAGCTGAGGTGGTGGCACCTGCATATACGAAATAACGATATACATCTGCGTCATCAGCAATTTTAACCCAGGCCGTATATGTTAATGATTGATTGGCAAACACAAAGTCACTTGCATCGGATATGTTTACATAATCATCAACTCCATCGAAATCCAACGCCCCTCCAGAAATCCCGTCGGAAATCCAGGTCGCACCGTAGTTTGTTCCCTGATGACCGTTTCCAGAATCGTCATACCCAACGTCACTTGAATTGTCGAAACTCCAGTACGCAACCAATCCTCCCGTGCCTTCAAGATAAAGTTCTTTTATTTCGTCTTCTGACTGGGCAAAATTGTGTATTCTTATTTCATCTATTATTCCGTTAAACGGGGCATCCATATCATAACCCGGGGCAGCAGATCCCTGGTCATCATTGCCAATATAGACCGGGTAATCGTCTGTAGATAGATTTCCAATACTTATTGATTTGTTATTAACCAAATCTCCATCGATATATAGTCTGAGATTATCCTTTGAGTAGGTTGCAGAAACATGATGAAATTTACCATCATAAAAATCAAAGTCATATAAAAGCTCATCACTACTGGTATCTGAATAGACAACCGAATTCAATTTTGGAATAGATTGGTTTTGTCTAAAAAGTGTGAAAAGACCGTTTGAACGCCCGGGATTGGGCCTGCCATCGTCAGAATGAAACAAAATTGTCTGGCTCTCGCTGCCTGGCAAAGAATTCGTACCATACGATTTTATCCAAGCTGAATATGTATACTCATCAGAACCAGATACGTTATCAATTTTTATGTAGCCGTCGAAACCATCAAACTCAATGGCTTTGCCTGAAAATCCATTGACCCAACACGACGTTGTATCTAAATTATATAAAGTCCCGTTATAATTATTCCCGGAATAATCCATGACCGTAGAACCGCTCCCCTCATCAAAACTCCAGTAGGCAACCAATCCATCATTAGAATTGGCTCTTACATTTTCACTAATATTTGGGATGTAAATCGCTCCGATTAAGGATGCAGCAATAGCTATCAATAGCATTTTATCAATAAAATTTCTATTCATATTTTTTCCTCTCCAAAAATAAATTGGTTGGAAAATTACAATACTTAATAATAAAAACTGTGGGAAATTACTGATAAAAAATATGTACAATAGTGGTAATTAAATTAATTTTAAAATTAGTATAATCTTTCTTGTTTCTATTTTTGATATTCTAAATACAAATACTTATCGCTGATATATTGAAAAAAGAGTGTTTTTCTGCTATGTACCACTTTTTTACCAGTATTTTATCTCTAATATTAAGTTATTCTTAAATATTAATTAACAACTTTTCATTTAAAAGGAAAGTTGGGGAGGTTACATGAAAAATAGGAGAATCGTAATTTTAATCATTATTATTTTATTGGCAATAGTTAGTATTTACTTTTTCTGGAGTATTTCCCAGCCAGAGATATCAAAAGAGGAAGCTATAGATATTGTGATTGAAGAAATCGCTGAACCATCCGAATCAGAATATGGCCTGCGTGCATATTTATATCCAGAGTTGCTTAATAAGGGATCTAAAATCCAGCCTTTTGATATTTGGGTTGAAGGAGAAAAGGATTTCTATACCTGTGAACAGGATTGTTGGTTTTTTTGGTTTGATGATGTCCCAACGGCCCACTTTTCCCATAAAACTCGTTTTGTATTCGTTAATGCAAACAATGGTAACTTTACAGTCAAAGAGGCTGAACGTTGGCCTGTTGTTAACGGAAAAGAGATGTGGGGGACAGCTAAGGAAAGGGAAAGCGACGAGTTCCTTATTTTTGAGACTCCGACTTTGAAGATTGATATGGGTGGCATAGAACCACTTGAACTGAAACCGGTTTCAATTCATGCTGCACCTGGCTGTGAAGTTTGGGCTGTTATTGTGTGTGGTTATGATGACATTGACGATACATTTGACGAGGATGTCCAGGGCATCTATACAGTCCTTACTGGTTTGGGTTACGCTGATGATCATATTTTCTATGTTAGTCCATTGACTGGCGATCCTGGTGTGGACAGGGTCACAAATATCGCCAATGTTCAATGGGCAATAAACCAGGTCGCGACCAATAGTGATTCTGAGGATAAGGTGTTCTTTTTCTATACCTCACACGGGGGTATTGACAGTCTGGATTGCAATCCTGGAGCAGCAGGCGGGGGGTCTATCAGTTCCACAGACCTGGACAACTGGCTGGATGCTATAACTTGTCGGGATATGGTCATCTTAATTGAAGCCTGTCATAGCGGAAGCTTTATCGGGGCTTACTGGGATGGGACAGTAATTGCTTCCGAGAATGAACTTACCGGTGACGGTGAAACTAACCGCATTGTTATTACTGCGACTGATACCACATACTCCTCTTATCCGGATAAAGATCCGCCAATAGACCCTAACCCTGGCGATACTGGGAGTGAATTTCCTGGAGGCTATATCGAAGCTTTCAGCACACCAGCTGCTGATGTCGATGGCAATGGTGCTATCTCCGTGGGTGAAGCATATCAGTATGCTTGGGACAATGATGCTGCCCGGCTCTCTGGTTGGAGTTTTCCGCAGATGGATCCTACTTTGCTTACTCCATCGGATATTTTTCATCCATGTACCGGTGTTGATGTATGGATTTCTGACGGACCAAATGATATAGGATACAACTCTTATGATTATGACAGCGCGGATATCTGGTCATCAACCAGCTCTACCGGAACTGTACATGAGAATCCCATCAGTGGTCAAACCAATTATGTGCATGTAGTTGTCCATAACCTTGGGAATTTACCAGTCACAAATGTGGAAGTCAAGTTGTATTGGGCGGACACCAGTGCTGCATTAGCCTGGCCAGCCGATTTCAATCAGATAGGTACATCATATACAATTGCATCCCTCTCTGCAGGTGGAATCGATGAACATGTTTGGTCCTGGTATGTGGATCCTTTGATAGGTTTGGGTCATGACTTTTGTTTTGTTGCAACAGCTGACTGTACAGCCGATCCGATAACCGGCGCTCCTGCAGGAATAACTTATGTAGCACCATTTGACAATAATATTGCCCAGAAGAATGTTGAAATCGTTGAAGGACATCCCGGGCATACTGCCAAGGTATGGTTCTTTATTGAGAATAATCTGAATAAAACGATTCCCTTTGATCTTGTAATAAACACAGGGGATTTTCCCAGCGGGCAGTTAATTCTGAACCTTCCGGAGGATCTAATGTCGATTCTATTGGAGCAATCCAACCTTACAGATAATGTTGAGTTTGTAGATGTCGAGGGACAAGAAATCCCCAGTATATTAATATCGGGCAAGACCAAAGCGACCATCCGGCAGATAATGTTGAAGCCTTTTGAAAGGCGCAATGTTACTCTTCAGATTGTAATCTCTGAGACTGCTGAGCTTGGAGAAGAATATTCGTTTAGGATAGAAGAAATTTCAGACGATGAAGTTATAGGTGCAATAAATTACATAATACGAATCGTTTCACCAGAGTAAACTCCTAGTAAATAATTATTCTGATAATCATTAGAATAACATTACGCCTAATCTTAATATTAAATTCTAATTTTAATTGCACCCTAGTAAGTATATAAGATTAACTATACGCCTATCTGTTGTGATATTTTATGAATATTTTCTTATAAATAAGCCCAAAACTACAGATTTTCGAGTCATTTGAACTATCGTGGATTTTGTGAAATTACAAGAAGTAATGTAATTAATTGCGATTCTTCCTGGTATCAATTTATTTAACTACTATAACATGACAGGTTTTTTTTTTTAAATAGAAGTATATTACTCGTCAAAATCAGTAATATGTAGATTATTACTCGATATGCTACTAGTTGACATTATTATTTTTTATCCCAATGAACTTATTTCAACATTGTTTGCTCCTAATGATGCTGATGTGTTCTAGCAGTTATAATAGACGCATTTATTCGCCGATTCTCGTCATTTTTCTCGTCGAGAATCTCCGCGTTATTTTCCACGGATTCAATAAAATCTTTTCTTTTTTCCTTTTTTTTAAATTTTGTAAATTAATTTAGAATTGTTAAGAAATTATATAAGTATTTACTAAATTCAAATGTAATTTAACAATTGTTCATTTGTAATGGTGGGGAGATACCATTTATAGATGTTTAATTAGAGGAAAATACTATGGAAGAACATAACAAAACTGATTCCCATAATATGGACTCACATAAAAATCATGAAAAAATGGATGATATGAATCATTCCAAGATGAATCATGAACAACACATGAAAATGGAGCATGACCATAAGAAAGAAGGAGAACATATGCACCATAAACATCAGGGTCACCACGATCATACAGCTCATCATAAAATGATGATGGAAGACTTCAAGAAAAGATTCGTTATTTCACTAATTGTCACAGTTCCAATACTGATTCTTTCACCCTTGATCCAGGAGTTTCTAGGGTTTGATTTTACTTTCACTGGGAGCAATTATGTTTTATTTATATTATCATCTTTTATCTTTTTCTATGGAGGTTGGCCATTTTTAAAAGGCCTAGGATCTGAAATAAAAAATAAATCACCAGGGATGATGACACTTATTGCTGTTGCTATTTCTGTTGCTTATTTCTATAGTACAGCAGTGGTTTTTGGACTTGAGGGTAAATTTTTCTTCTGGGAATTAGCCACATTAATTGACATTATGCTGCTGGGTCACTGGATTGAGATGAGATCTGTTTTAGGTGCTTCTAATGCCCTTGAAAAACTGGCTCAGTTAATGCCAGATGAAGCCCATCTTATCAAGGGAAAAGAAGTTGTTGATGTTAAAATAAGTGACATATCCAAAGGAGATCATGTTTTAGTAAAACCTGGTGAAAAAATACCCTCTGATGGTACAATTGTAAAAGGAAATAGTTATGTAAATGAATCAATGCTTACTGGGGAATCAAAACCAGTTGAAAAGAAAAAAGGAGACAAGGTAATCGGTGGTGCAATCAACGGAGATGGTTCACTTGAAATAAATGTAGAGGGAACCGGTGAAGATTCCTATTTGTCAAAAGTTATAAATCTTGTCAGTGAAGCACAGGAAGCAAAATCAAAAACTCAACATTTAGCTGATAGAGCGGCTTTCTGGCTTACGATTATTGCCCTGACAGCAGGTTTTACCACTCTTTTCTCCTGGCTTTATAACGGTCAGAATATTGAGTTTTCAGTTGAACGGATGGCCACCGTAATGGTAATCACATGTCCGCATGCTCTTGGACTAGCTATACCATTGGTGGTCGCGGTTTCCACAGCGTTATCTGCAAGAAATGGTTTACTTATCAGGGATAGAACAGCATTTGAAAACGCAAGGAAAATTACTACGATTGTTTTTGATAAAACAGGAACACTCACTGAAGGAAATTTTGGAGTTAGTTCTGTTCAATCTATAAATCAAAACTATGATGAGAAGAAAATAATTCAGCTAGTTGCGTCTCTGGAGAAGAATTCTGAGCATCCAATAGCGACGGGAATCCTTGAAAAAGCGAATAATCTTGAAGTAGATTCTCTTGAAGTTGCAGATTTCAAAGCAATTAAAGGCAAAGGTGTCGAAGGAATAATAGATAAAAAACCCGTTAAAGTGGTCAGTCCTGGATATTTGAAAGAAAACAATATTCAAATCCCTGAAGATATGATGCTGAGCAGTTCAGATACAGTTGTGTTTTTGCTTGTAAATGATGGTTTAATAGGTGCAATACATCTTTCCGATAAGATAAGAGAGGAATCATTTGGTGCTATAGAGCGGTTGAAAAAAGCAGGTATTAAATGCTGGATGCTAACTGGTGATAACAAAGGAATTGCAGAAAAAGTTTCCAATGAATTGAAACTTGATGGCTTTTTCGCTGAAGTATTGCCACATGAAAAACTGGAGAAAGTGAAAGAACTTCAGTCAAAGGGTGAGTTTGTTGCGATGACTGGTGACGGTGTTAATGATGCTCCTGCTTTAGCTCAGGCAAATGTTGGTATTGCTATTGGTTCTGGGACTGATGTTGCTGCTGAAACTGCTGATATTATTCTTGTGAATAGTAATCCTGCTGACGTCACAAGTCTGATTCTTTTTGGCAGGGCGACGTATAGGAAAATGGCTCAGAATCTTATATGGGCAACAGGATATAATGTAGTGGCTATTCCATTAGCTGCTGGTGTATTATACAGTCAGGGTGTTCTTCTTTCACCAGCGGCAGGTGCTATATTGATGTCTTTAAGTACGGTGATTGTTGCAATTAATGCTCGATTATTGAGAGTGGAGAAGGAGATTTAAATATGATAAGTTATGGATTTACTAAGGAAATTAATAAGCCCTTTGAAGAATCTGTTAAAATGGTTACTGATGAGTTGAAAAAAGAAGGTTTTGGAATTTTGACAAAAATCGATGTTAAGGATAAATTTAAGGAGAAACTTGGTATCGATTTCAAGAAATATATAATACTTGGTGCTTGTCATCCAACGAGTGCACATAAGGCTATTCTAGCTGAGGAAAACATTGGATTGATGCTTCCTTGCAATGTTATTGTTTATGAAAGTGGAGACAAGTCAATTATTTCTATTATTAAACCAACGATGGCTATGAGTATGATTCGAAATTCAGATTTGAAAAAGATTGTTCTGGAAATTGAAAAAAAACTTGAACGGGTAATCATTGCTATAAAATAGAAGGTTGATAGTATGGATAAAAAACTTTGGATATCATTTTTTGCGGGTTTTCCATTTATTCTTTTAGATGTAGACGGTTGGCATATGATGGACTGGGATCATCATATGATGGATTGGTGGGGTATCCCATTTATGGGTTTCTGGTGGATTGGAGTATGGATCGTTCAATTTATTATTGCTTTTCTTGTCTATAAGGATGCTGAAAAGAGAGAGAATTATGGTTTGCTCTGGTTTGTTTTGGTAGTTCTCCCGTGGATTGGTATTATCTTTTTGATAATTTATTTGATTATCCGGGAGGATAAAATTGAGAATAAGGAAATCATGGATGATGCTCAGAAGATTCTTGATGAGCGATATGCAAAAGGTGAGATGACAAGAAAGGAATATCTTCAAGCAAAAGAGGATATTGAAAAAAAGAGGGGGAAATATGAATCGTAAACTTATTGATCGAAGTAAAAGATTTGAGGTATGGACTGTAGTATTACTTGTTATGGTTGTTATATTTTGCTCAATAAATGTTACAGCTCATGAAGATGAAGAAGACAGCGATTCCCATGAGATTAACGGTGTTATTGAATCAGATGAATATCCAAACCATAGTGTCTTTGGTGAAGGTTCCTATGAGTTATCCTGGCGTATTGAAGATGACAGTATATTTATGGGTATGATGGCAGAGACTACTGGCTGGGTGGCCATTGGTTTTTCACCTGTTTCTTTGCATAAGGGAGGCGATATCATAAGTGGTTGGGTGGATGATAATGGAACTACTCATATTGTTGATTGTTATTTTCCAGATATGTATCCTCCGCATCCTCATGATACCCAACAGAATGGAACATTTGATATTCTTTCTTACAATGGATCTGAACAAAACAATAGAACAGTCATAGAATTTTCCCGTTTGTTATCCACTGGGGATGATCTGGATAACGATATTTTACTCAATGAAAGCATGGAGATTTTCTGGTCATATGGATCTTCAGATGACTGGACTAAGAAACATGAAGATGCAGGTTTTGCGATAGTAAATTTTACAGCAGGGAAACATCAGGAATTAGTTGTTGATTGGCTGGGACATGCGATTGTTAGTATAACTGGTCTTGTTTTTGCAATCCTGGTGGTATATAATGGTGCTAAACTAACAGGGCGAATAAAAGGAAAAAAAGGAGCAAAAACATTCAAGCTTCATAGAATTCTCAGCGTATTATTTGGCATTACAGTAATTAGCACATTCTTTTATGGATTATGGGTGACATCACAGCATGGTGTTCCAGTATTGCATTCTGTTCATGCATGGTTAGGACTAATAATTACACTATTTGCATTAGCGCAACTTCTTCCTTGTCTGTTTGTGAAAAAGAGAACAAAGATCAAGATTCCTCATATGATCATAGGATATATTCTATTAATTTTAGTGATTATACAACTTGTATGGGGTGCTTACGTTGCTGGTCTTATTTTCTGAATTCATTTTTTCAACATAATTCTTATTTTTTATATTTTGAATTCAAATGGGAAATCAATAGAACGTTCCATGTTATATTCTATTTTTTTTTTAATTACTAGATTATAATAATGGATATTATTTTTTTTATCATAGTTAACATCATTTTAAAAAATTTATACCTTTTATATTAATAACATTTTTTTGTTTTTTCTTCTTTTACTAAAAGTAACAAAATAGCAGATATAACAGTCAACCCGATTGAGAAAAATAATGGTGTTGCAATGTTAATATTATCCCAGAGAATTCCTGCAAAGAGTGATGCGGGAAGGGCACAGAGTCCAATAACCATTTGAAATCCTCCTAATCCACTTGCTCTATATTCTACTGGGGCAAGTTCACAGACAAACGTTTTTTGTACAGTCTCCATCCCTGCTTTATGCATACCATAGAGGACAAATATTAAAAGAATTCCCAAATAGCTATGAATAAAAATAAAACCAAGGCAAACCAAACCCCAAAGAGCATAGGAAATTAACAAAACTTTTTTTCTACCGATTCTATCAGAAAGCTTACCAAATGGTAAAGAAAAGAACGCAGCAAAGATAGTAAATATCAAATAAAGAACTGGCACAAAAATTATTTCAAAACCAAATTCCTTTGCATATATCAGTAAAAATGAATAACTGAAGGAACCAAGGGCAAACAGAGCACTTAAGAAAAGAAATAATCGAAAGTTCTTGTCAAGATCCTTTAACCGGAGTCCTTTATATATTTTTTTATCTGTCGTTTTTCGTTCTTTTATTATAATCAAAATAAGTATTGCTCCAATTGCTGAAGGTATTGCTGCTAATAAGAATAATGTTCTGTATCCAAGTAGTTGAAAGAATAAAATACATATTATAATCCCGCAAACAGCTCCGAAATTATCAAAGGTTCTTAAAAACCCGAAATTTTTACCACGATTTTGATTTGTGGATATATCCGCAATTATTGCATCTCTTGGTGCACCTCGAATTTTTCCTGTTCTATCAAGAACTCTAAAAGGGATTACATGCTGCCAGACTGTTGATAATCCATATCCTATTCTTGAGAGCGAACCAAATAAATATCCAGTCCAAACGAAAACCTTTCTTTTTCTAATCCTGTCTGATATGTATCCAGACACTGCCTGAGCAATTGAAACCAGTGCTTCTCCTAGGCCATCAATTAATCCAAGCACGGTCATATTTGCGCCTAAAACAGTAGTTAAGAACAATGGCCAAATCGGATAAATTATATCTGAACCAAAATCATTTAAAAATGAGGCAGCAGCAAATGTTCTAATGGTTTTTTTCGTTTCTTTTTCATCCATAGGACTACTTTTTTGAATAGTGAGTCGGTATTAAAACATTGATTTACTGATTTTTAGAATTAAATTTTTTTTAACCAAAAAACAGCATGGTCTAAAAAATGATGGTTTCCTTCTTTAAAACTAATAATGCTAATTTATATAATGCATAATAATATCATGCCAGCATCCGGATTCGATCTCAATTTCGGGACCATTTTTCATATTTTAAAATCTATCAAAATTGTTATATATCTTTATTTTTACACGAGATATTACATATTTTACAATTATTAGGACAAGGATCAAAATGTATGTCAACATTACAAGAACCGTATTCCTCTTGAAGAATTTTTCCTATTCTATTACATAAGTCATGTGTCTTTTGAACAGACATATTATGATTTACAACCAAATGCATTTTTATTTCATCTTTTTTAATTCCACCTATAATTTGAATTTTATGAAAAGATTTTATTTCATTTTGTGATTTTAATATCTTTTCAATTATTTTATAACCTTTTTTATTTTTATTTCTATTTCTACCAGGTTCAAGATGAATAACTGTAGAAAATTTAGTCTTATTTTGAATTTTTTCTTCAAGATTATCAGCTATTTCATGAGCTTTTTCTAATGATAGATTAGAATCTATTTCAACATGCAAAGTTATAACTTTATTTGTTCCATAGTCATGTAAAAATACGTTATGCAAGTTTTTTGCGTATCTGGTAGATTTCACGATTTCTTCTATTTGGCTTATTGTTTCTTTTTCTATTTTGGTTCCCATTAGAATATTAGATGATCTTTTCATCAAATCGATTCCAACATATATTATGATTATAGATACGATTATTCCAAAGATTGGGTCTAATATTGGAAAACCATATCTCGCTCCAAGAATTCCTATTGCAACTCCGATTGAGGATATTGCATCACTTCTATGATGCCAAGCATCTGCTTTCAAAACATCGCTATTAATTTTTTTAGCAATAATGATTGAATATCTTGCCATTAGCTCTTTAACAATTGCTGAAATTAAAACAACAATACTGATTATTATTACATATTCTTGATGGCTTATATATTCAGGATTAATTATTCTTTCAATAGATTGTTGAATAAATCCTAAACCGACAATAATCAATAAAATCGCAATAATTAAAGTTGCGATGTATTCTGCCCTACCATGTCCAAAAGGATGTTCTTGATCTGATTCTTTTTTTGCTATTCTAAAACCAAAAATTACTATTCCTGAAGTAGACACATCCGATAATGAATGAACTCCATCAGCAATTAAAGCAATACTATTAATAAAAAGACCAAGAAATAATTTTAATAAAAATAGTAATGTGTTTCCAATAATACTAACAGTTGCTTCTAAATATCCATATTTAGCTCTAATTTTTGGATTATTTGGATCGCCGTAATCAGGTATGATTATAAATTTCTTGGATTTAGACATTTAATTTTGTGATTAAATAAGATATTATAGGTTTTTTGATAAAAAACATACCTGTTAAGTATAAAAAAATTCAGATGAAAGGATTTGAACCCGGTTTTACCGGTAAAATAACAGGTTCTTCTCCTGTAAGACTTAAATTACAAACCCCCTTATATTCACCAAGTAATAATGCTACAAATTTCAATAATTCTAATAAATAACATTGTTTTATTAATGATAAATTAATTCTCAACAAAATTAAAATGGAGACATCACATGGATAAAAGTGGATTAAGCATTGGAGTTATTGGTGGAATAGGTCTTGGCCTACTATTAGGAAGTGAATTTTCAGGTACTAATGTAACCATATTAGGAGCAATACTTGTTGTAATATCTCTTATCTCTATGGGATTTTTATCATATAAAGGAAAGAAATAGTTGATAATCTTGTATTTATAGGTGAATAATTTGAGTGAATGGATATTGATATCTGCGTTGATTATAGCTGTATTGTTAGTAATCATATTAATAATTACGTTTGTAATGTTTAAGAAGAGAAAAGAAGGAAAGACTGGTGAAATAAATTATAAAATCTTTTTTATTATTGGATTCGTGTGGATTCCAATAGGTAGTGTTTATATGATTACAGTCAATCTTGTAATGGGTATTGCGTTTATGGGTTTAGGTGTTGCTTATATTGCGATTGGTCTAGCAAATAAAGATAAATGGAAAAAGGAGGAATAAAAGATATGAAATATGAGATACATCGATTTGATATAGATATGGGGAAAGACCAGGATAAATTAAAGCAGTTTTTAAATAATTTAAAAGGTGAAGTAGTTGCAATAATTCCTAACACAAAACCTACCTTTCAACTTATGGGAGCAACAGCAAAAACAGATTTTCTCTTGATTGTTGAAAAATTATAATAAAAATTTAAAGATTATTTGGGATTGATATGAACGTAAAAACATCAAGATGGACATTACTTTCAGCAATATTATTTACAATCACCACGGTTTATTATTATTGGAAAAATCCAGATGATACTGTCGGAATAATAATATTTTCACTCGCTACAATATTTTTCTATATTGCTACGATTGGGAATTGGAAAAGTGGGAACTAATCGTATATTCATCAAGTGATTATCAATATTACTGAATCGATACTGTTGATTTTTGGATATCCTTTGCAAATCCACCAATAATCATTAATATTAGTGGTATAAACATAAGAGTAGCAGCAATATCCAAATAATCCAAGAATGCTGCATTATTTAATCCAAGAATTGTTATTCCAAGCAATATGATAGACAATATTATGTAAAACATCAAAGACCATGGCCATATAATTGAAAGTGATCTTTTCATTTTGTCAGAGAGATGTAAATGCCACCATCTTAATGGTTTATTAATCCTAGTTGCAGTAATACTTGTTATTATTGCCATGTCCATTACAAAAACTCCTCCAACAAGTAATTGTAAAATTGAAAGAGATAAAAAGATGATAACACCGTGTTTTTTATGGATAAATCCTACACCCCATATTATAACAAGACAACTGACAATGATTGCAGTTATTCCAGTAAATAGAAAATTAGGTATAATTGTTAATGCGCTATATGGTTCCATTAATTCATAAATACTGTAAGTTGTCCACATGCTATGTTCTGGACCAATAGTACTTATTATAAGACCATCAGGTGCAACATTACCTTGAAGTATTTCAAAATAACCTGCTATTATACCTGTAAATCCACATAGCATGGCAAAGGCTACGACTACAATTCTTGTTGCATTAATTTTTTTCATTTCTTTAGCGGTAAATAAATTTTGGAAATTCATTTCTACAGGTTACCATTAAATTCAATATATTCAATTTTTTCTAAAAAATTATCATTTATTTTGCTTTAAACTCTTTCCATTTGTAAAAACTTAAACCGATGAATAACACAGTTAATACTTGAAATATTGTGAACATCACAACCATAATCATATCTCCTTTTTGTCCATAATATCCAGCGCTTACAATGACGGTATAAAGCAACATTCCCATTGATATCAAAAATACATGGAATCCCCATCCACGATTAGTAAAAAGCCAAAATCCACCTATCATCAATAATATTGCAGTGAGAAATTCACCTATTAGGTGATACGAGATTCTAATTTGCTCGGAATTGATTTCTGGGACTTGATTGGTAATAATTAAGGAAAGCCACATTCCTATCATAGCAAGTCCAATAATAATTGAGTATATTGCTGCTATTTTTTTCAATTCCATCTAATCACCAATTTTTAATATGAATATACTTGTTAAGAAACTAATAATTTTATTATTTATTAATCATCTTACATCTATTATCAAAAAAAGATTTATTTTTTCTTTTAATTTTAAAAATAATTTTTTCAAAAAAGTCTTGCATCGAGTGTCAAATCAGATTAAATTGGTTAATATGTTTTTTTTATAATACAATAAAGATTATTCCAAGTATTATAAAAATAATTCCTGATATCTTATTAACAAATATTTTATCAATTCGTTTGGATATGATTTTTCCGAAAAATATAGCAATTAATGTAAGTATGAGTAAAGCAGTCATTGTTCCAATAAAAACAAATATCGCATCGTATTGAGTGGCAAAAAGTGCAGCAGCAATCTGAGTTTTATCACCCCATTCAGTCAGCATTATAATAAGAAATGCCACCATAAATGGATTCTTTTGAGTTGTTTCTTTTTCCTCGCCATCTTTGCTGATTAACATAAATATTCCAATTATTATGAAAACTATTGCTGATAATATTTTAAGATAATCAACTGGTACAATTGATGTAATCCATGTACCTGCAATGATTGCAACTCCATCCACTATTGCAAAAGATAGTATTGCTCCTATTAAAAGTTGTAAATGTTTTTTTGTTTTTGAAGATAAGAGCAATATCGAAATTTGTGTTTTATCCCCTAATTCAGCAACAGCAATTGTAATTAATGGAATTATGAAACCTTCTATAATTTTATATCACCACTGAATCCTTAGTAAATAATAAACATCAATGTAAATATCTGTTGGTTTTTATGGTGATAAATAGAACTCGCTAACCCTTATCGTTAATAACTTGAATTTTTCTAATATAAAATATATATTTATTGTTAAATCCACTATATTTTTGATTTGACTAGATATGTTTCAAAATAACATGATTATTCGGACATAAAATTTCTTGATACACTTGTTGAAAAATCTCCCGCACCTACATTTTTTCATCTCTACATGAGAAAAACCATCATTTTTAACACGTTCATAAATCCACTCATTTTAATTCCAACAAGTGTAATCATTATCTATCAATCAGAATAATACCGATAAACTCGTGTACAAATCCCTTATCCATTGTCTCTATATGAAGAAAATAGGGTGATTCAAATATTCGCCCCAATACCTTTTTATTTGTGAAATAGTGGTAAAACCACTTTCCGATTGTTAGATTTAATTTATATGTTTGGTAAAAGGAAAAAAAGTAAATATATATTTGATTTTGTTGGAATCCTCCAAAAATTTAATATTTATAAAGAATTATTCAAAAATGGATGCATGACAATTTAAAAACCCTTTTAGTTGTGGTAATAATTCCAACGATATTTTTTGTAACTTTAGCTTATTGGCATTTCCTATATATAAGGGGATTAGTATCTGGTTTAACTGGAAATATAAGCCCTGATGTTGTGTTCCCTTTTTGGGTTGTTAATATTGTTCTACTAATAATGTATATTGTTTCAATGATATTCTTGTATATGTATATAAAGAAAAAAGAGTATGAAAAATATTCATGGAAATTACATTAATATGATTTAGATAATTTTCTGATTTTTTTATTTTGAATATAAAAAAAGAGAAAAAAGTGGTACTATCTAGATTTGATAACTAATAATCGCAGCCGAACTTCATATAGATCTGAATGTACTTATCACACATTAACTCAATTTTATTTTAAATTTGAATGACTTAATCCTTATCTATATCTTTCTTACAGTAAATACAAATCATTTCGTAAATAATTTATAAAAAATAAGATTTAGTTAAACTCATTATATAAAAAAATGGAAGTGTGGAATGGATTTTATTCCACACTCCTATTGCCCTCGTTGAGAGATGGGATGATATATGTCTTAATTAATTTTAATGTGAATTATTAAATTATGTCCCCGATCTCTATCTCGCCGTCTTCATCCATGAAGAAATCATCGAATTCGTTTTCAATATCTTCCTCATCTATAGTACCAATAGAACCCTTGTCTTCATTTTCATCAGCAGCTGGTTGACTGAGATAA